>Ga0183098_10490_pt1 | contig 74569 bp, 66 predicted proteins | sample BioMet9_FD_128884 | JGI IMG/M metagenome (GOLD analysis project Ga0183098, IMG submission 128884) | Microbial communities from bioreactor (seeded with sewage sludge) at Lawrence Berkeley National Lab, California, USA - Biofuel... | ecosystem: Engineered > Bioreactor > Anaerobic > Unclassified ...
GGCTCTTCAGAGCCAGCCGGTGGATGTAGTGCGATTGGCGGACTATTCAGAGCCTCTTTAGAGGCAAGCAGGTAACAGCGGCTTATAGCCGCAGAGCAAACCACCGGCTAAGCCGGTGGTCGTGATTGTGCTGTTTTTCGGCATGAGGGCGGACACGTGTTCTGCCAGGCTCTTTTTACCGGAGACCGAAATATTTCAGGACGGCATAGCCGTATTTCAGAAGGTTATCGCGGTCCGTAAAGTCATAATCGTTCTTCTGGACATAGCGCATGGCGCCTTTGTATTCCGTAAAAAAGACAGGACGGTTTGCCGGGCCGAACAGCGGGAAGAAGATCCCGTCTTTTTTGACGCAGGCGGTCTCGGCCGTGGCTTTTACCCTTGCGCTCCGGTCGACGAATTCCCCGACGCTTTTATGGACAGCCTTGTCCTCCGCAGGGAGATAGTAGTAGTCTCTGTAATTTTCAAAATAATGGCTTGCGGTTCCCCGGTATTCCGATACGGTGAACTCCAGAACACTGTCCCTTGCGGAAAGTGTGACGGGCGGGAGGGAGAGGGAGACCGGTTTCGGGAGACAGGCTTCCGACCCGTAGTCCAGGATGATGTTTCCGCCGCGTTCCAGGGCGATCGGATCCGAGAGATCACCCCGGAAAAAATCCGAATAGGAGATCATGGACAGAAGGGACGTGAGCCCCGTGACATCCTCTTCATTGTGGAGAAGAAGCAGCTCCAGAGAGGCAGGATCCGCGGAAGAAAGAAAGGAACCGTAAACGGAAATCAGTTCCGCACCGGAGAAACGGTCGGCGCGCCGGATGCCGAGAAAATTTTCCATGGCTTTCTGATTCAGGCGCTCGGTCCTGAAAAGCTTCCGGTAAGGACGGACAGTTCGGTAAAGGTCTATGCTGATCATGTCTTTCAAGGGATTTTCCAGGTGATACTGGAAGGCGCATTTATCCAGAAAAGGCAGGTCAAAACCGTCTCCGTTGTAATGGACTAGAATGGAATAATTCCGTGCAAACTCAAAGAACGCCCGCAGGATTTCCTGCTCCGACGAAAGGCTGTCCGCAAACCACTGCCGCAGGATCCAGCCGCCGTTTTCCTCGCGCGTAAGAGCGCCGATCAGATAGATCTGCGCCCGGGACGGTGTGAGCCCCGTGGTTTCGATGTCGAAAAAAAGAAGCTTTTCGGGCGCTCCCACGGCTCTGACCGGATATGTGATTGTAACCGGCTCCGGTTTCGAAAATGTTTTCATAGGTCTTATTATAGCATGGAAGGGAAAAACTCCGAACAGGTTTCATCCTGATTTCGTTGTGTTTATGTAAATCATGTGATAAAATATATACTGAATTATGGGCAAAAGTAAAATTCCGGGACGGAGGAGAACATGATTTCATATGTAAAGGGGACTCTTTCCGGCATCATGGATGATGTGATCGTGGTAGAAGCCGGCAGCATCGGCATCAATATCCATGTTCCCCTGACTGTAGTGGACGAACTTCCGCCGGTAGGTGAAGAAGTCCTGATCTATACGTTTCTCAAGGTTTCCGAAGATGCGCTGACGCTGTACGGATTCAACACAAGAAGGGATCTTGACATGTTCCGCCAGCTGATCGGCGTAAGCGGCATAGGCCCCAAGGGGGCGCTGGCCATCCTTTCGACGCTTTCTCCGGATGATCTCCGGATGGCTATCCTGACAGCGGATGCAAAGGCAATTTCGCGCGCACCCGGCATTGGCTCAAAGACCGCGCAGAGGGTCATTCTGGATCTGAAGGAAAAGGTATCTTTGGACGATGTGATGCTGCCGGATGCGGGAAAAGGCGGACAAGGCGGGAAAGCGGGAACGGACGCCGGACCTGTGAAGGAAGCCATGGAAGCACTGGTTTCTCTGGGTTATACCGGAACGGATGCCGGGAAAGCAGTACGGCAGGTGGAGATCAAAGAAGGCATGTCTTCGGAAGAAGTCCTGAAGGCCGCACTGAAGTATATGGCATCTTTATAAAATAACCGGACGGAGATCGGAAATACGAAATGGAACGAAAGATCATTACAACTGAGGTGATGCCGGAGGATAAGCAGACGGATGTCAGTCTCCGTCCGCAGTTTCTGAAGGATTATATCGGGCAGGAAAAAATCAAGTCCACCCTGAAGGTATATATCGATGCAGCCAAAAGCAGAGGGGAGTCGCTTGATCATGTCCTTTTTTACGGGCCTCCGGGCCTGGGAAAAACGACCCTGTCCGGCATTATTGCGAACGAAATGGGAGTGAACCTGAAGATCACTTCCGGGCCTGCCATAGAAAAACCCGGTGACATGGCGGCAATCCTGAACAATCTTCATGAGGGCGACGTCCTGTTTGTGGACGAGATACACCGTCTGAACAGGCAGGTGGAAGAAGTTCTTTATCCAGCCATGGAAGATTTCGCGATCGATATCATGCTCGGCAAGGAAGCAAGCGCGAGAAGCATCCGGCTGGAGCTTCCGCGGTTTACGCTGATCGGCGCAACGACAAGGGCGGGCCTTCTTTCCGCACCTCTAAGAGACCGTTTCGGCGTCGTGCAGAAACTGGAGTTTTATACGGCAGAAGAACTGTATCAGATCGTCAACCGTTCCGCGGGCGTACTGAATGTGAAGATCGATTCCGCCGGCGCCATGGAGATTGCAAAAAGAAGCAGAGGGACACCACGTCTGGCTAACCGTCTTTTAAAACGGGTAAGGGATTTTGCCCAGGTAAAATATGACGGCGTCATCACGGAAAAGGTGGCGGATTATGCGCTGGATATTCTTGACGTGGATAAGATCGGCCTGGATAAAAACGACCGTACAATCCTGCTGACCATTATCGAGAAATTTTCCGGAGGCCCGGTCGGCCTGGATACCCTTTCCGCCGCACTCGGTGAAGATGCCGGGACGCTGGAAGACGTATATGAACCTTATCTTCTGATGAACGGCCTGCTCATGCGGACACAGAGAGGAAGAGTTGCCACGGAAAACGCTTATAAACATCTTGGGATTCCTATGTCAGGGCAGCAGACGATGGATTTCTGAAAAGTGACAGACAAGGATTGTGAGGAGAAAAAATGAGTCCAAAAAAGGGAACGGATGTACTGATCGACGGGAAAACCTATACAGTTGAAGGAAGCAATCCGGAATATCTGCAGAAAGTGGCTTCATATATCAGCCGGAAGATCGATGAATTCAGGCAGTCTCCTCTGTTTGAACATCAGTCAAACGAGTACAGGCGGGTCATGATCTTTTTGAATCTTGCGGATGATTATTTCCGCGAGGCCGAAAAACGCACCGCGCTGGAAGGCGAAAAGGCAGAGAACGTGAAGGAAATCGGGCTTCTCCGCGGGCAGGAAACAGCCGTGAAAAATGAGAGCGAAAACAGGGCGGCCCGCTTAAAAGACAGTGAGAAAAAGCTGGAGGAAGCTCTGGCAAAGGTGAAGAGCCTGTCCGAAAGAACGACTGCGGCGGAGCAGAACCTGAAGAGGGAACAGGACAGGGCCAATACCCTGGACGTACAGCTTAAGAAGACATCGGAAGCCCTGAGGAAATCCGAAAGCGACCGTACGGAGGAACGGAACCATATGAAAGCGGCAGCATCGGCCGAACTGGAGAAAACGAGGAACAGCGCCGCGGCGGAGCTGGAGAAAACAAAGAGCAGCGCAGCAGCGGAACTCGAAAGGGTGAAACGCGAGTCTTCTTTAAAATTTGAGGAAATGAAAAAGAATACAGATGCGGAACTGGCAAAAACAAAGAGCGGTGCCGCAGCGGAACTGGAGAAAACAAAGAGCAGCGCCACAGCGGAACTCGAAAGGGTAAAACGCGAGTCTTCTTCAAAAATTGAGGAAATGAAAAAGAATGCGGATGCGGAACTTGAAAAAACAAGGAAGGATGCAGCCGCCAATCAGGAAAGAACGAAACGCGAGGACGATGCGGAACTTGCAAAGGTGAAACGGGAAACCACAGCGGAACTGGCAAAGACAAGGAGCGAGGCTGCTTCGGAACTGGACAGGGTAAAGCGTGAAAATGCCGCCAGTCTGGACAAGGTGAAACGCGAAGCGGCATCGGCACTGGAAAAAATGAAAGCGGACGCGGATGCCAATCTGGAAGCCGTTCTGAACGATACGGCAGCAGAACTGAAAAAGGCAAAGGAAGAAGCGGAAACCGCGTATGAAAGCCTTAAGTCATCTTCGGCCGCGGAACTGGAAAGAGCCGGGAAGGAACACGCTTCCGAACAGAACAGGATGAAGAGAGAGTCTGCAGCGGAACTGGAGAGAGTCCGCCGGGAAGATGCGGAAAAGCTGAACAGGATAACAGCGGATACTTCCGCGGAACTTAAGAAGATGAAGACGGAATCCGCCGCAGAAATCGCAAGGACGAAAGCGGAATCGGCCGCGGAACTGGAAAAGACAAAAACGGAATCGGCCGCGGAACTGGAAAAGGTGAAGACGGAAACATCCGCCGAGATCAGGAGACTGAGAGCGGAGCTCAGGAAAGCATCAAATGAGCTTGCCGTATTCCGCGAGGAACAGGAGAAGCGGGAAAGAAAAGAGAAAAGGGAGAAAAGCATAAAGGACACACCTGTGAAGAGCCTGAAAAAAGCGGACAGTGCCGTTAAAAAGAAAGTGCCTGCCGAAACGACGGCTGCAAAACGGAAACCGGTAAGGAAAAGCGTGAAAAAGAGATGAACAGGATACCGGAACTTCTTGCTCCGGCAGGTTCTCTGGAAAGCCTCTATGCCGCAGTCAATGCGGGTGCCGATGCCGTTTATATCGGCGGGTCAAAATTCGGTGCGCGGGCGTTTGCGGAAAATCCCGGGGAGGATGACCTGATCCGCGGGATCCGTTATGCGCATCTGTTTGGCGTCAAAGTACATCTGACAGTCAATACACTGCTGAAAGAGGAAGAGTTCGGAGAGCTTTACCGTTATATGGAACCATATTACGAAGCGGGGCTGGATGCCGCAATCGTGCAGGATCTGGGAGTTTTCCATTTTCTGCACAGGCATTTCCCGCTTCTTTCTCTGCATGCCAGTACGCAGATGACGATCACCGGACCGGAAGGAGCAAAGTTTGTAAAGTCCCTCGGAGCTTCGAGAGTCATTCCGGCGCGGGAACTTGACCTTGAAGAGATCAGGTCCATCCGGGAAACAACGGGACTGGAGACGGAGACCTTTGTTCACGGAGCGCTCTGCTACTGTTATTCGGGACAGTGCCTCATGAGCAGCCTGATCGGGCAAAGAAGCGGGAACAGGGGAAAATGCGCACAGCCGTGCCGTCTGGAATACAGGCTTTTCCGGGATCGTAGGGAAACGGAAAAGAAGAAGGACGTGTGTCTTCTGAGCATGAAGGATCTCTGCAGCCTGGACATACTCCCCGGGATCATCGATGCCGGAGCGGACAGCCTGAAAATAGAAGGACGCATGAAAAGTCCGCGGTACACGGCGGGAACAGTCAGCATATGGCGGAAATATCTTGACCTTTATCAGCGCGAGGGGAAGGAAAAATACCGTGTGGATCCTTCGGACCGGGAGTTGCTTTTGAATCTTTATGACCGCGGAGGGCAGACGGAAGGCTATTACAGGGAATACAACGGACCGGATATGATGGCTATGCAGCGGAAACCGGAATTCCGGAAGACCGATGCTGCCTGGTTTGATCTCCTGGACCGGAAATACGTGAACGGAAAACGAAAGCTGTCCGTTAACGGATATGCGGAAATACGTTCGGGAAAACCGATGAGCCTGACCGTGTCCTATTCTTCTGCCGGGAAGGAAATACGGGTGACCGAAACGGGACCTGTGCCGGAAAAAGCCCTGAAGGCAGCAGCCGCGGAAAAGGATATCCGGGAGAAACTGAACAGAACGGGAGAAACGGCTTTCGAATTTTCTGACCTTTCGATCGGCCTTGACAGCGGCCTTTTTGTCCCTGTAAAGACTCTTAACGTTATCCGACGGGAAGCACTTTCGCGTCTGGAAGAAGAGATCCTGAAACAATACCGGCGCCTTCCGGCAGATCCGGAAAGCAGTCCCGACATGTTTCAGAATGAGGATACTCCGGATACCGAACAAGACAAAAACAGCAGTCCCTGTCTGCATGTCACCTGCGGAATGCAGGAACAGATTGCGGTTTCCTGCGCGGATAATGATGTCACGGAGATATCGTTTGAGGCGGATGCCGTACCGGCTTCGGGATGGAAAGAGACAGTCGGGAAAATACATGCCTGCGGGAAAAAGGCATATCTGTGCATGCCGCAGATATTCCGCAGAAAAGCCTGTGATTATTTCGTCGGGAAGAAAAATGCGCTGAAGGAGAGCGGTTTTGACGGATTTGTGATCCGTTCCCTGGAAGAGAACGGCTTTTTAAGAAAGGTTTTTGAAGGCGCACCTCTGAATTTACTGTATGATTTCAATATTTACGGAATGAACCGCGAAGCGGAACAGGTCCTTTTCGAATCCGGGGCAAGCCGGCTTACGCTGCCGGTGGAACTCAACAGCCATGAACTGGAAAGGCTGGGCGGGAAAAAAAGAGAACTGATCGTGGCGGGAAGGCTTCCCATGATGGTTTCCGTACAGTGCCTGAAAAAAAACACGACAGGCTGCGACCGCATTCCCTCCGTACTGCTTCTGAAGGACCGGACGGGGAAGGAAATGCCCGTCATGACACACTGCCTGTTCTGCCATAATGTAATCCTGAATGCGGATCCCTTAAGTCTTGTCGGCGATGCCGCGGCAGCGCGGCGCCTGAGACCGGACAGTTACCGGATTTTACTGACAACGGAAAATGCCGCTCTATCCTCCGAAGTCATCCGTTCCTGCGCGAAGGCTTTCGTGCACGGGGAAACCGCCGGAGACCCTTACGGAAATTACACCCGCGGGCACTGGAAACGCGGCGTTGAATAAAACATCCGTTTGGTATATACTTATTTCTGTATGGGTTGGACACCTATGGCAGGAGGAATTGCAATGATTGAAGCAACGAGCTGCGGCGGTGTGGTGATTTTTCGCGGGAAAATACTTGTCCTTTACAAGAATTTCAAGAACCGTTATGAAGGATGGGTTCTGCCGAAAGGAACGGTTGAACCGGGAGAAACCTTTGAACAGACGGCTTTAAGGGAAGTCAGGGAAGAAACCGGAGCCAGCGCAAGGATCATGGAGTACGTCGGTAAAAGCGAGTATTCGTTCAATACGCAGCAGGACGTGGTCGACAAGGATGTGCACTGGTATCTGATGTGTGCGGAAAGTTATTACAGCAAGCCGCAAAGAGAAGAGTATTTTGTGGATTCCGGGTATTACAAGTATTACGAAGCCTATCATCTGCTCAAATTTGCAAATGAAAAGATGATCCTGGAAAAGGCTTACGACCGTTATCAGGAGATGAAGAAAAACAGCGAATGGAACAAGGCGGATGCCGGAATTTCCTACGACAGCGAAAAGACGCAGGAGGTGGATCAGAATGCTGAAAATTGAGAAGACAGCAGTCATGAATATTGAAAATGCCATGCGCGGCGCCAGAAATCCTCTGAATTCCTGGAACAGATCCGACAGCTATTATGATGATGATCATCAGTATGTTCTGGGGCCCAATGATCTGGATCTTGCCATACGCCTGAGAAAGGCTGGCAGCGATCACCGTAAATTCATCCGTCAGATCTTTGTCACGGCGGATATAACAGGCCCAATCTACTGGTGGAAGGAATACGACACGTATAAGATAGCGACCGTGGCAAATTCCACATCCACCATGCACAAAATTCATGCGAAACCGTTTGAACTGGATGATTTTTCCCATGACCAGATGACGGACGACGCCCTGGAAACCTTAAAGATCATGGTGGACAAGCTTGAAACCATCCGGAAAAGGTTTCTGGAAACGGGCAACAAGGCGGACTGGTATGACATGATCCAGCTTCTTCCTTCCAGCTACAATCAGATGCGTACCTGTTCGCTGAATTACGAGACTCTTGTCAATATCTATTATGCCCGCTGCAATCACAAGCTTCATGAGTGGCATGTGTTCTGCGACTGGATCAGGACCCTTCCCTATGCCAAAGAACTGATCCTCGGACTGGATCCTTCGGAAAAGGATGATCCCGAAAACAGTCAGGAAGTTACGGAAGAAAATGAAGAATGAATTTAATCTGATCGCCGCTGTAGACAGAAACTGGTCTATCGGCAGAAAAGACCGACTGCTGGCCTCGATTCCCAGAGACCGGCAGTTATTTTTAAATGAAACGCTCGGAAAAACGATCGTGATGGGCCGCCGCACATTTGAAAGTCTGCCGGGCAGGCAGCCGCTGTACGGCAGAGAAAACATTGTCCTTTCGCGGGATAAGACATTTTCGCCGCAGGGAGTCACCCTGATGAGGAGTCTGGAAGAGACCCTTGCATATCTGGGAAAAAGGTCCGGGGAACAGATCTACGTCATCGGAGGGGAAAGCATTTACGGGCAGTTTCTTCCCCTTTGCACGGCTGCGCATATCACGTATATGGACTATGCGTATGACGGGGACCGTTTCCTGCCGGATCTGGGAAAAGACAGGGGATGGGAAATGATAACGGAAAGCGAAGAGGAAACTTATTTCGATATCCCCTATACCTTCAGGTTTTACCGGAGAAAATAAAGGGATGATCCGCCGGGAAATATTGCGGGGAAAATATCCGCATGTTACAATGAACCGTATTAACGGAATATTCGGGAGGCACAGAAATGTATGAGATTCTGAAAAAGAGGAAACTTGCCGATAAGATCTGGCTGATGGATTTAAAGGCGGAACGTCTGGCAAAAGCATGCATGCCGGGCGAATTTCTGATCGTCAGGACAGACAGCAAGGGAGAAAGAATCCCGCTCACCGTGTGCGACTATGACCGGGAAAAGGGAAGCGTTACCATTGTTTTCCAGGAAGTCGGCGCCAGCACGTACCGCATGGCGGATTTAAACGAAGGGGATTCCTTTGCGGACGTGGTAGGACCTCTCGGCAATCCGAGCGAACTCACGAAGATGGATCCCGCGGAACTTAAGAAGATGTCGGTCCTTTTTGTGGCCGGAGGCGTGGGAACCGCACCGGTCTATCCGCAGGTGAAATGGCTGAAGGAACAGGGCGTCATCGCGGACGCGGTGGAAGGAGCCAAGACAAAGGACCTTGTGATCATGGAGGAGGAAATGAGATCCGTCATGGGAGACCATCTCTACATGATGACGGACGACGGTTCCTACGGGCACAAGGGAATGGTCACCGAGGGAATAAAGGACCTGGTGCTAAACCAGGGAAAGCATTATGACCGCTGCATCGCCATAGGTCCCATGATCATGATGAAGTTTGTCTGCAAGCTGACGAAGGAACTGGGGATCCCGACTGTGGTAAGCATGAACCCGATCATGGTGGACGGGACCGGGATGTGCGGAGCCTGCCGTCTCCATGTAGGAGACGAGATCAAATTTGCCTGTGTGGACGGGCCGGAATTCGACGGGCATCTGGTGAATTTTGATGAAGCCATGAGCCGTTCCAGGATGTATAAGACGGAAGAGGGAAGGGCTTTCCTGAAAGCACAGGAAGGCAGTACCCATCACGGCGGATGCGGACAGTGCAGCGAAGGAGGCGTCAGGTAATGGCGATCGACATGACTAAAAAAGTTCCTGTCCACGAACAGGACCCGAAGGTAAGGGCAAAGAATTTTGAAGAAGTCTGCCGGGGCTACACGGAAGAGGAAGCGGTCGAAGAGGCATCGAGATGCCTGAACTGTAAAAATCCGCAGTGCGTGACCGGCTGCCCGGTAAGCATCCATATCCCGGAATTCATCCATGAAGTGAAGGAAAGAAATTTTAAAAAGGCGGCGGAGATCATCGCGGAAAGTTCCTCCCTGCCGGCGGTGTGCGGAAGAGTGTGCCCGCAGGAACGCCAGTGCGAGAGCAAATGCGTGCGCGGCGTGAAGGGCGAGGCAGTGTCGATCGGCAAGCTGGAACGTTTTGTCGCGGACTGGTCCAGGGAAAACCATGTGGATCTTTCGAAGACCGCGCCGAAGAACGGGATCAAAGTAGCCGTGATCGGTTCCGGGCCTTCCGGATTAAGCTGCGCCGGGGACCTGGCGAAAAGAGGATATGACGTTACGATCTTCGAAGCGCTCCACGAAGCGGGCGGCGTGCTGGTTTACGGGATCCCGGAATTCCGTCTGCCCAAGGACAAGGTAGTGGCGGCGGAAGTGGGGAACGTAAAGAAGCTCGGCGTGAAGATAGAAACGGATACGATCATCGGAAAGACCGTTACCATAGATGAACTGATGGATAAAGAAGGTTTTCAGGCAGTCTTCATCGGAAGCGGCGCCGGTCTTCCCATGTTCATGGGGATCCCGGGCGAAAATGCCAGCGGCGTGTTTTCCGCAAATGAATTCCTGACGAGAAACAATCTGATGAAGGCATTTCTTGACGATTATGACACGCCCATCCACTGCGGGGAAAAGGTCGTGGTGGTAGGCGGCGGAAATGTGGCCATGGATGCCGCTAGGACGGCGCTGCGTCTGGGCGCCGAAGTTCATATCGTTTACAGAAGAAGCGAGAAGGAACTGCCCGCGCGTGCGGAGGAAGTCCATCACGCCAGAGAAGAGGGCATCCTGTTTGACCTGCTGACAAATCCAGTCGAGATCCTGGAAGATGACAAGGGATGGGTACGCGGGATCAGGGTCATCCGGATGGAACTCGGAGAACCGGACGAAAAGGGGAGAAGGAGACCGATCCCCGTTGCGGGATCCGAATACGAGATCGAATGCGACACGGTCATCATGGCGCTCGGAACAACGCCGAACCCGCTGATCGGCAACACGACAGAGGGTCTCGAACTGAACAGGAAAAAATGCATTGTTGCGGACGAGGAAAAGGGTCAGACCAGCCGCAAGGGAATTTTTGCGGGCGGCGATGCCGTGACGGGAGCCGCTACGGTCATCCTTGCCATGGGTGCCGGAAAGGCAGCCGCGGCGGGAATTGACGAATATCTCCAAGGGGAAAGAAATAAATGAAACATGCTTATTCGCAGGAAGAACGTCTTGATCTGATGCTGAATGAGCCGGTGACAAAGCTGATTCCTTCCCTTGCTGTTCCTACGATCATCAGTATGCTGGTATCCGCTATATATAATATGGCGGATACTTTCTTTGTATCTCAGATTTCCACGAGCGCCAGCGCTGCGGTAGGCGTCGTGTTTTCCCTGATGTCCTTCATACAGGCAATCGGCTTCATGCTGGGGCAGGGTTCCGGCGTCCTGGTTGCAACCAGCCTCGGGAGAAGGGACAATGCGGAAGCGGAAAAGATCTGCTCCGTATCGTTCTTCACGTCCTTTTTCGCGGGATGTCTGATCCTGCTTTTCGGAAGGGTTTTCTTAAAACCGCTGATCTATTTTCTGGGCGCGACGGATACCATTTATCCGTATGCGTCGGATTACTGCCAGTATATCCTGATCGCAGCCCCTTTCATGATCGCCAGTTTCTCCATGAACAATCTTCTGAGGAGCGAAGGCAACGCGTTTTTTGCGATGATCGGCATTACGGCAGGCGGGATCCTGAATCTGTTCCTGGATCCGCTCATGATCTTTACATTCGGATGGGGGATCGCGGGAGCGGCAATCGCGACCATGGTAAGTCAGATGATCAGCTTCGGCATCCTTCTGGCCCAGTGCAACAGGAAGAAAGGCTGCATTCCTATCCGACGGAAATATTTTAAGCCAACATCCATACGTTTAAAGGAAATCCTGCACGCCGGGCTTCCCAGTTTCGGAAGGCAGGCTCTGATGTCGGTTGCCACCATTCTCCTGAACGTATGCTCCGCACCGTACGGCGATGCCGCGATTGCGGCAATGAGCATTGTAGGCCGCATCGTGTTCCTGATCTATTCCGGTATGCTGGGATTCGGACAGGGCTTTCAGCCCGTCTGCGGCTATAATTTCGGTGCCCGGAAATATGACCGGGTGCTTGACGCGTTTTATTTCAGCCTTAAGGTTGCGGTGACCTGGCTTACCGTACTCGGAGTGATCGCCTTTGTCTTTTCAACGCCGATCATAACCGTGTTCCGGCGGGACGACCCGGACGTCATCCGCATCGGCTCCCTTGCACTGCGTCTTGCCGTTGTCACGCTGCCGGTGCAGGCGTGGATTGTCATGGTGAACATGATTTCGCAGTCCATCGGATACGGATACCGTTCGTCCATTGTTTCCATAAGCAAGCAGGGCACGTTTTTTATTCCGGCCATCCTGATCCTGCCGAAGCTGACCGGGCTTCTGGGCATACAGATTTCACAGCCGCTCTCGGATGTGCTGACCGGCATTCTGGCCCTGATCGTCGTAAAGCCCATTTTAAAGGCACTGAAGAACGGCACCATTCTGCCGGAAGAGCCGCCGCTCGGGAAACCGGTGTCCGGAAATGCGGATACGGAGTGATTTTCCGGAGTAACGGAACGGAAGGAGCAGACAATGAAGAAAATCGGAAGAAAAACAGTCGCTGCAATGACAGCTGTTCTGATCTGCGAGGTATTCACCGTATCGTGTCAGAGGACGGCACCGGAAAAAAGCACGATGATGCAGACAGAGTCTGCGGGAACATCGGCTGCCGGATCGGAAGAAACAACGGTTTCCTATGCGGCTGCATCGTCCGGGCCTTTGGACAACCAGGCCATGCCGGGATGCAACACTGCCTGTCCGGAGGATACGGAAAAAACGGCAGCGGAAACCGTTTCCGGAAAGACCGCCGGGAACCGGACGGATGCGGAAAGCACAACAGAGGGAAAAAACATGAAGAAAAATCCGAAACTGTATACCATGCAGACAGCACCCGTAAACAGAGGCGAGATCAACGGCTGCGGCGGAATCCAGGGTACGGTGTCCTCTTTTGACGAAAAGTCCGGGAAGCTGACGATTGACTGTACGGATACAACGGGAAAGACCTATACGCTGAACACGGCGGACATCGGCGATATTGAACTGAAGGAAGAACTTTCCAAGGGGCTTAAGGTTGCCCTGATGTTTCAGGGAAGTCTCTTAAAAGCGGGCGATGACATTGCAAAGGTAAAGGCGGTTGTTCTTCTGGATGCACAGGAGAACTGGATCATTGACGTAAGAAGCGGCATTACGACCGCAAATGCCATGAGCTCGTTTTCCGTAAAGGAGGACGGCAGCGGAAAACTCTACGAATTTCTGAAGGACAACTGCCCGGTCGATGCCGGCGTTATGGATAATGACAGCGGAGACCATGTCGAAGTGACGTTTGTTACCGCCGACAGCGGAAACAGGTACCCGCTCAGGGTGAGGACGGCGAAATAAATCCCCGATCCCCCTTGTCTATTTTACAGGTTTGTGAGAGAATGAACACGTATTTGTTTTGTATTTAACGATCTCGGGAACCTATCGAAAGGAGCTAATGAAACATGATCTATTCACGTGAAGTAGAGAACATGTGCACCGTGAAGCAGGGCGTTCATCACGGCGCGGCACCTATTCCGGAAGAAGCGAAATGGGTGAAATCAAGAGAAGTAAAGGATATTTCCGGATTTACACACGGTGTCGGCTGGTGCGCACCGCAGCAGGGAGCGTGCAAACTTTCCCTGAATATCAAAGAGGGCGTTATTCAGGAGTGCCTTGTGGAAACCATCGGATGTTCCGGTATGACGCATTCTGCGGCTATGGCTGCTGAAATTCTTCCCGGCCTTACCGTTCTGGAAGCACTGAACACGGACCTTGTCTGTGATGCCATCAATACGGCCATGCGGGAACTGTTCCTGCAGATCGCATACGGCAGATCGCAGTCCGCATTTTCCGAAGAAGGACTGGCAATCGGAGCAGGCCTGGAAGATCTCGGAAAGGGAATGCGCAGTCAGGTGGGCACCATGTACGGCACGCTGAAAAAAGGACCGCGTTATCTGGAAATGGCAGAAGGCTATGTGACTCAGATTGCCTTGGACAAGGATGATCAGATCATCGGCTATAAGTTCGTGAATCTCGGAAAAATGACCGACTTCATCAAGAAGGGTGATGAACCGAACGAAGCATACAAGAAGGCATGCGGTCAGTACGGACGCTGCGATGATGCCGTCAAGTTCATTGACCCGAGGAAAGAATGAGGGAGGGAAAAAACATGGCCATTACATTTGAATCATACGAGAGAAGAATTGCCCAGATCACCAAGGTGCTGAACAGTTACGGCATCAAGGATCTGGAAGAAGCGGAAAAGATCACAAAGGATGCCGGACTTAACGTCTATGACGCGGTCCGCAGCATTCAGCCGATCTGCTTTGAAAATGCATGCTGGGCCTACACGGTAGGCGCGGCGATCGCAATTAAAAAAGGATGCCGTAAGGCGGATGCAGCTGCCGCAGCAATAGGCGAAGGACTGCAGAGTTTCTGCATTCCCGGATCCGTTGCGGATACCCGTAAGGTAGGACTCGGACATGGCAACCTCGGGAAAATGCTTCTGGAAGAGAATACGGAATGCTTCTGCTTCCTTGCGGGACACGAGAGCTTTGCCGCAGCGGAAGGTGCAATCGGCATTGCCGGAAAAGCAAACAAGGTCCGTCAGAAACCGCTCCGCGTTATCTTAAACGGACTGGGCAAGGATGCGGCAAAAATCATTTCCCGTATCAACGGATTCACCTATGTGGAAACCGAATATGATCCTTATAAGAACGAAGTAAAGGAACTGTCCAGGACTTCCTATTCCACCGGCGTGCGCGCAAGCGTCAACTGCTACGGTGCGGATTCCGTTCCGGAAGGCGTTGCGATCATGTGGAAGGAAAATGTGGATGTTTCCATTACCGGCAACTCCACGAACCCGACCCGTTTCCAGCATCCGGTTGCAGGAACCTACAAGAAGGAAAGAATTGAAGCGGGAAAGAAGTATTTTTCTGTCGCATCCGGCGGCGGCACAGGACGTACGCTTCATCCGGATAACATGGCAGCAGGCCCCGCATCCTACGGATTCACGGATACGCTCGGAAGAATGCATTCCGATGCACAGTTCGCGGGAAGCTCCTCTGTTCCGGCTCACGTGGAAATGATGGGTCTGATCGGCATGGGCAACAATCCCATGGTCGGAGCCACCGTTGCAGTCGCTGTTTCCGTCGAGGAAGCAGCCAAGGCAGGAAAGTTTTAAGGCATTGAGCACTTAACGAGCCATTGAGCACGAAGCGCGAAAGAAAGTCAGCGGCACAGGGATTCATTCCCTGTGCCGCTCTTGTTTCCGGGGTTCCCGGGGACGAAGCGCTGTTTACGGGTACAGGACCGGAGCCTCAATTAAAACGAGAATTTTCGCATCATTTATGATATGATTTTTATATGAGGAAAAAATTTATTCTGCATCGGATCTTAATTATTATTCTGATGCTCATGATTTCTTCCGGGGCGGCTTTTCCTGCGGATGCAGCCATGGGGCAGGATACGGGCAGCACAGACCGGCGCAGGGTGCGCGTCGGTTATTTTCTGTTGCCCGATTATCAGGAATACGACAATACAACGGGGGAATACCGCGGCTACGGCTATGATTATCTGAATGCGATCGCCCAGTATGCGGACTGGGATTATGAATATGTTCAGGTTTCCTATTCCGAGGGGCTGAACATGCTTTGCAGCGGTCAGATTGACCTCATGGGAAATATCGAGCAGATGGAGAAGTACAAAGGGATCCTCGGCTTTCCCGACCTGTCGTCCGGGGAAAGAAGCTCCAAGCTGATCGTAAAGGATGACGGCAGCAGTATCGCCTACGAGGATTTTGATGCCATCGGGAAAATGAAGATCGGCGTTCTGAAAGATGACAATGCGACCGACCAGTTCATGGCATACTGCAGCGAACATTCCATCAGCCCTGTCATTAAGAAGTTCAATTCGGTCCGGTCCATGGATGAAGCCATGCAGAAGGGCCGGATTGATGCCAGACTGACGAGCGGACTGCAGAGTTATTCCGGGAAGACGGTGGCAGTGATCTCTACGACGCCTTATTATTTTGCGGTCCGTAAAGACAAACCGGAACTTCTGAAAGAGCTGAACAGTGCGCTGCGTTCCTTAAAGAGCAATGATCCGTATTATCAGGATAAGATCTATGAGAAATATTACGGCAACAAAACCGGGAACGAAATTTCCCTGACGGATCAGGAAAAAGAATACATCAGGGAAAATCCTGTGGTGACCTGTTCCTATGACCCGGCATGGTATCCGATTTCCTACCGGGACGAAAACGGAAACTTTGCCGGTCCCGTGGCAAAACTGTATTCGGAAATTGCCGCGAAAACAGGTCTTATCTTTGAATTCCGTGCCACGGATACATTTGTGGAAGCAATAGACGGATTTGCCGACGGAAAGACACAGATGATGGCGGAGATCTGCTATGATTACCTCTGGGCGGGGAAAAAGAACGCAAGACTTACCCCTCCTTTTACGGATATCATGATATTCGGGGCAAGGAGTCCCAATGCGGGGGACGCAGGGGAGAAAACGGTCGCGCTGCCGCCCGGTTATTATACGCAGTTCCTGAGCGAGAAGATTCTCCGGGACGGATATACTTTTGTCAATTACGATACAGTTGAGGAATGTCTGGATGCTGCTTTGTCCGGAAAGGTCCGGTATGCCTTTCTGAATTTCTATCAGATGGAATATTACCGGAGAAACGGCAAATACCGTGACATGCAGTATGATGTCATACCCGGGGCGGAATACCGTCTTGCCAATGCGGTTTCCAATCAGGCGGACCCAAGGCTTTTTTCCATCATCACAAAGGCAATCCAGTCGATCGGCACCGAAAGGATCGATATCATTTTCCGTGAAACCAATTTTTACGGCAGCGGCAAGGCATCCTTCAGCGATTATCTCTATGACAATCCCAAAATTGCGGTGCTGATTTTTTCCGTACTGGGATTTCTGGCGGCCTTTTTCATTATGATGATCGTGAATTCCCGCGTATTGAAGAAAAAAAATCTTGAACTGGAAAAAGCAATCAGTATCAAATCCGGATTTTTCTCCAGTATGAGCCATGACATGAGAACACCGTTAAACGGGATTCTGGGCTTTACGGACATGGCTCTCTGCACACAGGATGAAGAAAAAAGAACGGACTGTCTTAAGAAGATCAGCCTTTCGGGAGAAGTACTGAAAACACTGATCAACGATACCCTTGATATCAGCAGGCTGGAGAACGGAAAATACAGACTGAATCCGCAGGCGGTTGAAATGGAAACGCTGATCAAAGGGATTGAAACGTCGATCAGGCCCATTGCGGAGCGGGCCGGGATTATTTTCACCGTCAAAAAGGATACGGACGGAACAAAGCCCGCAATGCTGGATATTCTGTGCTACGAGAAGATTTTCCTGAACCTTCTGTCCAATGCGGTCAAGTTTTCAAAAAAGGGAGGAACGGTGGAATTCATCATAACCGGGCCGGATACCTTTCCGGAGGCACCGTCCTGCAATACCAGATTTATCGTCAGGGATAACGGAATAGGGATGAGCAAGGAATTTCTTCCGACCATCTTCGATCCTTTCACGCAGGAAAACCTGAACCGGGAAAGCCGCACGGAAGGGACCGGACTCGGTCTTTCCATTGTGAAAAATCTTGTTGCGCTGCTGAAAGGGAAAATCGATGTTAGGAGCAGGCTGGGGGAGGGAACGGAATTTAAGGTTTATCTGCCGGTTGATTATGAAGATGGAAAGCCGGAAGAAACGAAGGAAAATCCAGGCCCGGGTTCGGAACTGGAAGGAAAAAACATCCTGCTGTGCGATGACAACCGTCTGAATGTGGAAATCGCGAAAGCCATCCTGGAAAAGGGCGGCATGAATGTGAAATGTGCCTGTAACGGAGAGGAATGCATACGCCTCTTTCAGGATTCCCTGCCCGGTACTTTCAGTGCGGTCATTCTGGACCTCAGAATGCCTGTCATGAACGGATTCGAAGCCGCCAGGGCAATCCGCGCCCTGGACAGGAGCGACGCACGTAAGATCCCGATTTTTGCAATGTCGGCTGATCTTTATGACGACGACATGAAGCGATGCACGGAGGCGGGCATGAACGGGCAGCTGGGGAAACCGATCGAGCCGCAGAAACTGTACCATATGCTGGAAGCAGCCCTTCAGTAGGAATGGCATTCTTTCAATTTTTTCCGGCGGATTATTTTTTGTCAGCTTGACTTGCCCCGCACGTTATGGTATTTTGATTGAAACCGATGAGAAAGAGCAAGTAGTCCGGTCAGGAAGTTTCAGAGAGCTGCCGACGGTGCAAGGCAGTACGGAATGAGCGGGTGAATGGGCTTTCGAGGGCAAGCAGAACAGAGTATGCGAGACGGAGACGATACTTCGTTAACAACAACGGCATATCAATCGTATGCAGAGAGCGGATGTCTGTTCTGCAGACATGAATCTGGGTGGTACCGCAGGAATCCTGAAAGATCCTGTCCCATATACGGGGCGGGATCTTTTTTTATTTTTCCGGCGGAGAAGCATGGCTGTCTGTATATCGGATTATTCCCGGAAGGGCAAAAACACAAGGAGGAAACACTATGAAAAGAGATACCGGAATACCTTACAAGCTGTTACTGGAAGAACACGAGATCCCGACAAGGTGGTATAACGTCAGGGCCGACATGAAAAACAAGCCGGCACCGCTTTTAAATCCCGGTACGCTGAAACCTATGACAGCGGAAGAGCTTTCGGGCGTCTTCTGTTCGGATCTTGTTCAGCAGGAACTGGATAACGACCACAGGCACATAGACATTCCTCAGGAAATCCAGGACTTTTACAAGATGTACCGTCCGGCACCGCTGGTCAGAGCCTACTGCCTTGAAGAAAAACTTAAGACACCGGCAAAAATTTACTATAAGTTTGAAGGAAACAATACCTCTGGCAGCCATAAGCTCAATTCCGCCATTGCCCAGGCCTATTATGCGAAAAAGCAGGGTCTTAAGGGCGTCACCACGGAAACGGGAGCGGGACAGTGGGGCACGGCGCTTTCCATGGCGTGCGCCTATCTGGGACTGGACTGCAAGGTATTCATGGTCAAGGTTTCGTATGAGCAGAAACCGTTCCGCCGGGAAGTGATGCGGACATACGGTGCCTCCGTCACGCCTTCTCCTTCCGAGACGACGGAAGTCGGAAAAAAGATACTGAAGGAATTCCCCGGTACGACGGGAAGCCTGGGATGTGCCATTTCCGAAGCGGTGGAGACAGCCGTTTCCCACGAAGGGTACCGTTATGTTCTGGGAAGCGTTCTTAATCAGGTTATCCTGCATCAGTCCGTGATCGGTCTGGAGTGTATGGCGGCTTTCCGGAAATACGGGATCAAGCCGGATATGATCATCGGATGTGCGGGCGGCGGTTCCAACCTCGGAGGCCTTATTTCCCCGTTCATGGGAGAAAAACTGCGCGGCGAGGCGGATTATGACATTGTTGCGGTGGAACCCGCAAGCTGCCCCAGCTTTACCAGAGGCAAATTCCTGTATGATTTCTGCGATACAGGCAAGGTGTGTCCGATGGCCAAGATGATGACGCTCGGCAGCGGCTTTATTCCGTCGCCCATTCATGCGGGCGGCCTCCGTTATCACGGAATGAGCCCCATTCTTTCCCAGCTTTACCATGACGGCTATATGCGCGCCGTTTCCGTGGGACAGAAGGATGTGTTCAAGGCGGCGGAAACCTTTGCCAGATGCGAAGGGATCCTTCCGGCACCGGAGAGCAGCCACGCGATCAAGGCTGCCATTGACGAAGCGGTCAGATGCAGGGAAACGGGAGAAGAGAAGACCATTCTGTTCGGACTGACCGGAACCGGCTATTTTGACATGGTTGCCTATGAAAAATACAATAACGGCGAGATGACGGATTTTGTACCGTCGGATGCAGATCTTCAGAAAGGTTTCGACGGAATTCCGAAATTCCCGGGAAATGAGTAAAATTGTATTGAGAAAAAAACAATTATGGTGTATAAATATATTGTGAAAATTTGCATCTTAGTTTAACAAAAGAAAGAGAGGTCAATGCAGCATGTCAAAAGTCGATTTAAATCAATACGGGATCACGGGGACAACGGATATAGAATACAATCCTTCCTATGAAGCTTTATATGAGGAAGAGATGAAACCCGGTCTGGAAGGATACGAAAAGGGACAGGTAAGCGAACTTGGCGCTGTCAACGTCATGACCGGCGTCTATACGGGCCGTTCTCCAAAAGATAAATTCATTGTCATGGACCAGAATTCCAAGGATACCGTCTGGTGGACATCGGATTCCTACAAGAACGATAACCATCCGGCTTCCGAGGAAACATGGGCGGCAGTGAAGAAGATTGCCCAGAAGGAACTTTCCGGTAAGAAGCTTTTTGTCGTGGATGCCTTCTGCGGCGCCAACAAGGATACCAGAATGGCAGTCCGCTTTATCATGGAAGTAGCATGGCAGGCTCATTTTGTAAGAAACATGTTCATTAAGCCGACGGATGCGGAACTTGCGGCTTTCAAGCCGGATTTTGTCGTTTACTGCGCTTCCAAGGCAAAGGTAGAAAACTTCAAGGAACTGGGCCTTAACTCCGAGACGGCTGTCGTATTCAACATCACGAGCCGCGAGCAGGTTATCATCAACACCTGGTACGGCGGAGAAATGAAGAAGGGTATGTTCTCCATGATGAACTACTATCTGCCGTTAAAGGGCATTGCTTCCATGCACTGCTCCGCAAACACGGATATGGACGGCAAGAATACCGCCATCTTCTTCGGCCTTTCCGGAACCGGCAAGACCACGCTTTCCACGGATCCCAAGAGACTGCTGGTCGGCGATGACGAGCACGGATGGGATGACAACGGCGTCTTCAACTTTGAAGGCGGCTGCTATGCCAAGGTTATCAATCTCGACAAGGATTCCGAGCCGGATATCTACAATGCCATCAGACGTGACGCTCTTCTTGAGAACGTGACGCTTGACAAGGACGGCAAGATTGATTTCGCGGATAAGAGCGTCACGGAGAACACCCGTGTTTCCTACCCGATCGACCATATCAAGAATATCGTGCGCCCGATTTCCTCCGCTCCGGCGGCCAAGGACGTGATCTTCCTTTCCGCGGATGCATTTGGTGTACTTCCGCCGGTATCCATCCTGACACCGGAACAGACCAAGTACTATTTCCTGTCCGGATTTACGGCAAAGCTTGCCGGCACGGAACGCGGCATTACGGAGCCCACACCGACATTCTCTGCCTGCTTCGGTCAGGCATTCCTGGAGCTGCCGCCGACAAAGTATGCGGAAGAGCTTGTAAAGAAGATGGAAAAGAACGGCGCAAAGGCATATCTTGTCAACACCGGCTGGAACGGAACCGGAAAGAGAATTTCCATCCGTGATACCCGCGGCATCATCGATGCCATTCTGAACGGATCCATCAACAAGGCTCCGACGAAGAAGCTGCCTCACTTTGATTTCGAAATCCCGACCGAGCTTCCGGGCGTGGATAAGAATATCCTTGATCCCCGTGATACCTATGCGGATGCTTCCGAATGGGAGAAGAAAGCACAGGATCTGGCAGGACGCTTCGTCAAGAATTTTACGAAATACGAGAACAATCCGGCCGGCAAGGAACTGGTTGCAGCAGGCCCCCGCGCATAAGGAAAAATTGAACACGGTATAATCAGCAGGACAGCCCGTACGGGCTGTCCTGTTTTGCTTGACATCAGGATATAACCGTACTATTATATTTTGAGTTTAAAACTATTTAGAAATCAAATTAAATTAAATTATCTGCACGGAGGGATATGCATTTATATATTGCCGGAACGGGATCGGCTCTGCCGGAGAGCAGGGTCACAAACGATGATCTGTCCAAAAGAATGGACACGAGCGACGAATGGATCTACAGCCGCACAGGGATCCATGAACGGCGGATTGCGGACAGGAAGGAAACACTGAGCGTTCTTTCCGCGAAAGCGGCCGAAGCTGCCCTGGAAAATGCCGGTATTGCCCCGGAGGAAACGGAACTGATCGTTGTGGGGACTTCGACACCCGACTGTGTTTTCCCGAGCTGCGGCTGTGAAGTGCAGTCGTATATTCATGCCCCCAAAGCGTTCTGCATGGATGTAAGCGCGGCATGCTCCGGCTTTCTTTATGCGCTTCACACGGCGGAATCCATTATGCGGACGGACCGCCTGAAAACGGCGCTGGTCATAGGGGCGGATACCTTAAGCCGGCACCTTGACTGGAGCGACAGGAGCACATCGGTCCTTTTCGGCGACGGAGCCGGGGCCGTGGTGCTGAAAGGCTCCGATTCGGAAAAAGACGGAGACATCCTCGGGACCGTTCTGGGTTCGGACGGGGGGAGAGCGCCTTTTTTGACCTGCAGGACGCAGAGCGATGACCCTTATGTCCGTATGCAGGGGCAGGAGGTATTCCGTTTTGCGGTGCGTACCGTGCCGCAGTGCATTGAGGAAGTCATGACGAAAACAGGCATGCAGAAGGAAGACATCCGCTATTACCTTCTCCATCAGGCAAATGCGAGGATCATAGATTCCGTTGCCAGATATCTGAAGGAGCCGGCGGAAAAGTTCCCGATGAACATGGAGAAAACGGCGAACACATCGGCTGCCAGCATTCCCGTTCTGATGGACGGTCTGAACCGGGAAGGGAAGCTTACCCGCGGGGATGTCCTGGTACTGTCCGGATTCGGAGCCGGACTTACATGGGGCGCAGGCGTTTTAAGGTATTGATCCCGTACGGTATTCCGTGATATGCCAAAAGGCCTGTCACTGTAATATAAAAAAACAAGTACACCATATTCCAAGGAGGATAAAAGACATGTTTGAGAAACTTAAGAAGATGATCGCGGAACAGCTGAATGCGGATGAGGGCACCATTACCGAAAAGACCAGTTTTAAGGACGACCTGAAGGCAGATTCCCTGGATCTGTTCGAGCTCGTTATGTCCATGGAAGATGAATTCAAGGTGGAGATCCCGACGGAGGATCTGGAAAAACTGCAGACAGTCGGCGATGTCGTGAATTATCTGAAAGCGAAGGGTGTTTCCGAATGATGAAGACGGAAATAACGGAGCTTCTCGGCATTGAATATCCGATTATCCAGGGCGGAATGGCATGGGTCGCGGAACAGCATCTGGCCGCGGCGGTAAGCAATGCCGGAGGACTCGGGCTGATCGGAGGAGCAAGCGCGCCCGGCGAGGTGATCCGTACCATGATCCGCGAGTGCCGGAAAATGACGGATAAACCGTTCGGCGTGAACGTGATGCTCATGTCTCCCTATGCGGATGATGTTGCAAAAGTCGTTGTCGAGGAAAACATCAGGGTGGTGACGACCGGTGCCGGCTCCCCGGAAAAATACATGAAAGCATGGAAGGCGGCCGGCATCAAGGTGATCCCGGTCGTGGCTTCGGTTGCCCTCTCACGTATGATGGAAAGAGCCGGGGCCGATGCCGTTGTGGCGGAAGGGACCGAATCCGGCGGACATATCGGGGAAGCGACGACCATAACGCTGGTACCGCAGGTCGCGGATGCGGTAAAGATCCCGGTCATTGCGGCAGGCGGCATTGCGGACGGCAGGGGCCTCATGGCAGCTTTCATGCTGGGCGCACAGGGCGTGCAGATCGGAACCCGTTTTGTGGCAAGCAAAGAGGCGGTCGTAAGCCAGCCCTATAAGGACAGGATTGTAAAGGCAAAGGATATCGACAGCACGGTAACGGGACGCTCCCACGGGCATCCGGTACGGTGCTTAAGAAATGACATGACGCGCGAGTACGAGAAACTGGAAGCCGAAGGAAAGACATTCGAGGAACTGGAATATCTGACGCTCGGTTCCCTCCGGAAGGCCGTTCAGGAAGGCGATGTGACAAAGGGCACCGTGATGGCGGGACAGATTGCGGGAATGATCCATGACGAAAAGTCCTGCAAAGAGATTATCGATGACATCATTTCCGAAGCGCGTGCACTTGCGGGAAAGGCGAGGCAGTATGAGTAAAACAGCATTTCTTTTCCCCGGACAGGGAGCACAGAAATGCGGGATGGGAAAAGACTTCTACGAGTCCGATGCAGACGCAAAAAGAATATTCGACCATGCATCCGAGCTCCTTTCCCTGGACATGCCGAAACTCATTTTTGAACCGGATGACAGACTGGACCTTACGGAATATACGCAGGCCGCCATGGTGACAACGGGGCTTGCCATGCTGGAATCCGTCAGAAAAACCGGTCTGAAGGCGGATGTCTGCGCAGGTTTGAGCCTGGGCGAATATGAAGCTCTTGTTTTATGCGGCGCCATGTCGGCAGACGACGCTGTCCTTACCGTACGGGAACGCGGGAAACTCATGCAGGAGGCGGTACCCGCCGGTGTCGGTACCATGGCGGCGGTCCTGGGGACGGATGCTTCTCTGATCGAAAAGATCGTTTCTGAAACGGAAAACGTGTGGATCGCAAATTATAACTGCCCCGGGCAGATCGTGATCTCCGGTACCGCAGACGGAGTAAGGGAAGCGGGAGAAAGGCTGAAAAGCGCCGGCGCAAAAAGGATCATTCCGCTGAATGTCAGCGGACCGTTCCACTCCGGAATGTTAAAGGAAGCGGGAGAAAGGCTCGGGAAAGTTCTGAGCGGTGTTTCCTTTCACACTCCTGAAATTCCCTATGTCGCAAACTTTACCGGGAAATATGTGACGGATGAAAAGGAGATCAGGGATCTCCTGATCCGGCAGGTATCCGGTTCCGTGCGCTTTGAGCAGAGTATCCGCGCCATGATCGAAAACGGTACGGACACCTTTATCGAAATCGGTCCGGGCCATACGCTGACCGGCTTTGTCCGGAAGATCAGCGCTGATGTGAAGGCTGTCAGCATTGAAACGCTGGAGCAGCTGAAGACGTATGCGGAGGGAAATAAATGAAAAATCTGGAGGGCAGGATTGCGCTCGTGACCGGAGCCGCAAAGGGGATCGGAAAAGCAATCGCTTTGAAACTTGCCGCGGAAGGCGCCGTTCTGATCGTGAATTACAACGGTTCCAGGGAAAAAGCGGAAGAAACACTGGCGGAAATCCGGAAGATAAGTCCTGAATCGGAAATCATGCAGTGTGACGTTTCCGATTACAGTGCCGTGCAGGAAATGATCTCCGGAATCGTGAAAAAATCCGGCAAACTGGATATCCTTGTCAATAATGCGGGGATCACGAAGGACTCCCTTCTGATCGGCATGAAAGAAGAGCAGTTTGATCCGGTCATCAGCATCAATCTGAAAGGATGTTTTAACTGCATGCAGGCGGCATCAAAGCAGATGGTGCGTCAGAGGAGCGGGCATATCGTCAATATCTCTTCCTTTGTCGGAGTACACGGGAATGCGGGCCAGGTCAATTATGCGGCAAGCAAGGCCGGCATAATAGGCATGACAAAATCCGCCGCAAAGGAACTGGGTTCCAGAGGGATCACCGTCAATGCGGTGGCACCGGGATTCATTGAAACGGATATGACAAAGGTTCTTTCCGAAAAGATCAGGGATGCCGTGAAAGAACAGATCCCGATGAAGGAGTTCGGGAAACCGGAAGATGTGGCGGAACTGGTTGCCTTTCTTGCGGGAGACAACTCCCGTTATATTACCGGCCAGGTCATCGGCATAGACGGAGGATTGGAATGATGAAACGCAGAGTAGTGGTTACCGGACTGGGAGCCATAACGCCGACAGGGCTTACGGTGAATGAATTCTGGAATTCCTGCAAAAACGGAAAAGTCGGGATAGGACCGATCACGGAATTCGATACGACAGGGTACAAGGCAAAGCTTGCGGCGGAAGTAAAGGATTTTGATCCGAAGAACTACATGGATCCGAGGCCGGCAAAAAGAATGGAGCGTTTTGCACAGTTTGCCGTTGCCACTTCCAAAGAAGCACTTGCGGATTCCGGCATTGATGTAAGCCGCGAGGATCCGTTCCGGATCGGCGTTTCCATCGGTTCGGGAATAGGTTCCCTGCAGGCGGTGGAAAGAGAACACAGCAGGCTTCTGACCAAAGGTCCGGGCATGGTGAATCCTCTTTTCGTGCCGCTTCTGATTGCGAACATGGCAGCCGGGAATGTTGCCATCCAGTTCGGCCTGAAGGGTAAGAACATCAATGTGGTAACGGCCTGTGCCTCCGGAACGCACTGCGTGGGAGAAGCTTTCCGTTCCATTGCCTACGGGGAGGCGGACATGATGCTTTCCGGCGGAGCGGAGGCGGTGATCTGCCCCCTGGGCATTGCCGGGTTTACGCAGCTTACGGCTTTAAGCACTTCGGAAGATCCTCTCCGCGCTTCCATTCCCTTTGACGCCGACAGAAACGGATTTGTCATGGGAGAGGGGGCCGGTGTCCTTGTTCTTGAGGAACTGGAGCACGCGAAAAAAAGAGACGCCAGAATCTATGCGGAAATGGCGGGATACGGCGCGACATGCGATGCGTATCACATTACGGCGCCGTCGGAAGACGGGTCCGGCGCATCCATGGCAATGCGTTACGCCTTAAGCGACGCGGAAATGAAGCCGGAGGACATTGACTATATCAATGCGCACGGCACTTCCACGCATTTGAACGACCTCTCGGAAACCAATGCCATCAAATCGGTATTCGGAGAACACGCGTACCGTATGAAGATCAATTCCACGAAATCGATGATCGGACATCTTCTCGGAGCAGCCGGCGGCGTGGAAGCGGTTGTCCTGGCAAAATCCGTACAGGAAGATTTTGTCCATATGACGGCAGGCCTGAAAAATTCCGATCCGCAGTGTGATCTGGACTACGTGAAAGACGGAGGGATTTCCTTAAAGGTTAATGCGGGACTCAGCGATTCGCTCGGATTCGGCGGCCATAACGCCGTGATCATCATGAAGAAGTATCGGGAGGAGACATGAAATGACAGTTCAGGAAATCATTACCCTGATGGAGGCGGCCGGAAAAAACGGCCTCTCCGAATTTGAATATGAAGAAGAAGGACAGCGGGTATTCATGAAGAAGGATGCTGCTTCCGGAAAGGTCACTGTTGAAAAACAGGGAGACAGTGCACCGGAACCTGTTGCGCAGAATGTCAATACCGCGGAAAAGGAAAAGGCAAAGGACGACGCGGATATGACGGTTACGGCACCGATGGTCGGGACCTTTTATGTGTCATCTTCGCCGGAAAAGGCTCCGTTCGTCAAAGAAGGAGATGCAGTGAAAAAAGGCCAGGTCATCGGCGTGATCGAAGCCATGAAACTGATGAACGAGATCGAATGTCCCTATGACGGGATCGTTGGCAAGGTACTGGTTAAGAATGAATCCGTTGTCGAATACGGACAGCCTCTCATGAAGATCCGGAAAATGTAAGAGAGAGGAAAGGAGATTTCAGCATGCTGGGAATAAAGGAAATTGAAAAGATCATTCCGCACCGCCATCCTTTTCTGCTGATCGACAGGATAGAGGAACTGGAGCCGGGCGTCAGGGCAACGGGATACAAATGCGTCACGTTTGACGAACCGTTTTTTGCGGGGCACTTTCCGCAGGAACCGGTCATGCCGGGCGTCCTCATCATAGAGGCACTTGCCCAGACAGGCGCAGTGGCCATTCTTTCCAAAGAGGAAAACAGGGGAAAGACCGCTTATTTCGGAGAAATCAATCACGCGAAATTCCGGAAGAAAGTTGTGCCCGGAACCTGTCTTAAACTGGAATGTGAAATCATAAGGACAAAGGGTCCTGTGGGGATCGGAAAAGCAGTCGCAAGTGCGGACGGAGCAGTCTGTGCGGAAGCAGAGCTTTCTTTCTTCATCGGCTGATTATTTTTTGGAGGCTTTCATGTTTAAAAAAATTCTGATCGCCAACCGCGGGGAAATTGCGGTCCGCGTCATCCGTGCCTGCCGTGAAATGGGAATTACCAGCGTTGCCGTCTGTTCGGAAGCGGACAGGGAAGCACTTCATACCCAGCTTGCGGATGAATCAATCTGCATAGGACCGGCGCGTTCGTCCGAAAGCTATCTGGACAAGGAACATATTCTGGCCGCCGCACTTGCCTGCGGGGCGGATGCCATTCATCCGGGATTCGGATTTCTTTCCGAGAACGCCGAATTCGCGGAACTCTGCGAAGCGTGCCATATCAAATTCATAGGGCCGCCCGCCAAAGTCATCCGGTCCATGGGAGACAAGGCGGAAGCCAGAAAAACCATGGTAAGGGAAAAAGTTCCGGTCATTCCGGGATGCGAGGACAGTTTCACGGATGCCGGGAAAGCGCTTGCTGCTGCAGAAAAAATCGGTTTTCCCGTGATGATCAAAGCAGCCGCCGGAGGCGGCGGCAAGGGAATGCGGGTAGCGGAAAACAAAGATGACTTTCCCGGCCTGTTTCGAACCGCACAGCAGGAAAGCGTGAAGGGCTTTTCCGATGACCGCATGTATATCGAAAAATTCCTGAGAGGGACGCGCCATATAGAATTTCAGATTCTGGCGGATAATTACGGCAGCGTGATCCATCTCGGTGAAAGAGACTGTTCGGTCCAGAGGCGTCATCAGAAGCTTCTGGAGGAATCCCCTTCTCCCGCACTGGACGAAAAGCTGAGAAAGAAAATGGGGGAAACAGCCGTTAAGGCAGCGGAAGCCGTAGGTTACGTGAATGCCGGAACCGTGGAATTTCTGCTTACGCAGGACGGGGATTTTTATTTCATGGAAATGAACACCCGCATTCAGGTAGAACACGGGATCACGGAAGAGGTGACGGGTACGGATCTTGTAAAGGAACAGATCCGGATTGCCGCCGGGGAAAAATTAAGATACCGTCAGAAGGATATTGAACTGCGGGGCCATTCCATCGAATGCAGGATCAATGCCGAAAATCCGGAAAAGGGATTCATGCCCAATCCGGGGACCATTACCTCTCTTCATCTGCCGGGAGGAAACGGAATCCGTGTGGATACGCATATCTATGACGGATACAGGATCCCTCCGTTTTACGATTCCATGCTCCTGAAACTGATCGTACATGCACAGAGCAGGGAAGAAGCAATCGAAAAGATGAAATGCGCGCTCGGTGAAACGGTCATAGAGGGCGTGGATACGAATCTGGATTTTGAATATGAACTGATGAGCAACGAAGTTTTCCGCAGCGGAAAATTTGACACGGATTTCATGGAAAAATATTTTCCGAAGTATGTAAAGACGGAGGGTTAACGGATGCTGAAGGATATGTTCCGGAAAAACACCGTATATCCCGGTAACGGTATCATGTACCGCGCCGGAAACAGGCAGGCTGAAATTCCGAAGGGAATGTGGCGGAAATGCAAGAAATGCGGTGCAACGGTCTATGCGGGCGACGTCAAGAAAAATTTCTATTCCTGCCCGAAATGCGGATGGTATTTCCGTGTGCATGCCTGCAGAAGGATTGAAATGCTTTCCGACCCGGAGAGTTTTGACGAATGGGACAAAGAGATGCCGTTTGTCAATCCTCTCTCTTTTCCGGGATATGAAGAGAAAGCTCTTGAGGCGGCGGAGAAGTCCGGCCTTAAGGAAGCAATCGTTACGGGGGAAATGAAACTGAACGGGATCCCCTGTGCCATCGGCGTCTGCGACGCCCGTTTCATGATGAGCTCCATGGGACACAACATGGGAGAGAAGGTTACGCGTGCGGCGGAAAAGGCGGCGGAGAAAAAAATTCCGTTTATCCTTTTTGCCTGCTCCGGAGGCGCACGCATGCAGGAAGGGATCATATCCCTGATGCAGATGGCAAAAACAAGCGCGGCTCTGAAAAGACTTCATGATTCCGGCCAGGTGTTTGTTTCCGTGCTCACGGATCCCACCATGGGAGGCGTGACGGCAAGCTTTGCCATGCTGGGGGATATTATTCTGGCGGAACCGAATGCACTGGTCGGTTTTGCGGGTCAGAGAGTTATCGCCCAGACGATCGGCGCAAAGCTTCCGGAAGGTTTTCAGCGTTCCGAATTTCTTCTGGAGCACGGCTTTGCCGATGCCGTCGTGGACCGAAGAAACATGAAAGAGGTCCTTACGCAGATTTTGAAGCTTCACACCGTTTCCCCGAAGGATGCGGCGGCCGATCTGCAGACTTTTCCGAAAGAGCCTTTCAAGCCGTCCTCCGAAACGGGGACAGCATGGGATTCCGTGGAGCTTTCCAGAAAAAAGGACCGTCCGACTTCCGCCGATTATATAAAAAGAATGTTTCCGGATTTTCTGGAACTTCACGGGGACAGAAAATTTGCGGACGACGGTGCCGTGATCGGCGGGATAGCATCTTTTTCCGGGATTCCCGTTACGGTGATCGGACAGCAGAAGGGCAGGAGCCTTTCCGAAAACAGGACTATGAATTACGGGATGCCGTATCCGGAAGGATACCGGAAAGCGCGGAGATTAATGGAGCAGGCGGAAAGTTTCGGCCGCCCCGTCATCTGTTTTGTGGATACTCCCGGCGCTTTCTGCGGGATAGGCGCCGAAGAGCGCGGTCAGGGACAGGCCATTGCAGACAATCTTTATTTCATGTCCGGACTGAAAGTACCGGTTCTTTCCGTCGTGATAGGGGAAGGCGGCAGCGGAGGCGCACTGGGAATAGCCGTTGCGGATGAAGTGTGGATGCTGGAGCATGCGATCTATTCGGTGCTTTCGCCCGAAGGGTTTGCAGCCATTCTGTACAAGGACGCAAAAAGATGCAGGGAAGCGGCGGAGGAAATGAAGATCACCGCCAACGAACTTTACAGGCTCGGCGTCATCGAACAGGTCATTCCGGAAAAGACTCCGGTCTCCGTATCGGACATGGATGAAGTGATCCGGAAACTGGAAAAACAGATCAGCGGTTTTCTGAAAAAGTATCTTTTCATGAGCAGGGAAGAACTTGTCAGCAGGCGGTATGAACGCTTCCGCAGATTCTGAAGAAAAGGAGAAAACTGAAATGACGACTACAAAGGTTTCCACCTACGTTGCATTGAACGATGTACTGGTCAAACTGTTCAGGGAGATCATGAACATAGAGGACAAGGCGATCATCACGCCGGAGTTCAAGGATATCACGAACAACGACATGCATGTCATTGATGCCATCGGGATCAGTGAAAAGAAGAACATGTCGTCGGTCGCAAATGCCCTTATGGTTACCATGGGTTCGCTGACATCCTCCGTCAACGCCCTGGTGCTGAAGGGATATGTGAACCGGGAACGCAGCAGCGAGGACCGGAGAGTCGTCTACGTCGGTCTTACCGACAGGGGAAAGGCGGCCTACAGCCATCACGAAAAATTCCACCGCGAGATGATCGAAACCATATCCGGTAGCATGAATGATGAGGAACGGATGCTCCTTACGGAGGCGCTCGGAAAGCTGTATTCCTTTTTCAGGAAAAAGCAGAGAGAGAACGCCGTATACCGGGTTAACGCATGATGATATAAATGTTTTTTATGCCTGCCATGCCGTAAGTTCTGTTGACTTTTAAGCTGTCGGTGAGTAAGATAATAGTTACCATTCCAGAAAGGATTTCCGGCGGAAATCCTTTCTTTTGGAAAGCGGAGGTCTTTTCATGAGATATGTTCTTTCTCTTCTGGTGGACAATACAGCCGGTGTTTTAAGCCGGGTGGCCGGGCTCTTTTCAAGACGCGGCTATAATATCGAGAGTCTGACGGTGGGTGTTACGGCAGATCCCCGTTATTCCCGTATGACGGTTGTGTCGCTGGGAGACCAGGATGTCCTGGACCAGATTGAAAAGCAGCTTCGCAAGCTGGAAGATGTACGGGATATCAAGGTTTTGAAAGAAGGGCACAGTGTTTACCGCGAACTGATCATGATCAAGGTCCGCGCGAATGCAAACGAGAGACAGGCTGTCAGTGCCGTTGCGGATATTTTCCGCGCCAGCATCGTCGATGTGGGAAAGGATTCCCTGACGGTCATGCTGACAGGGGACCAGAGCAAACTGGATGCCCTGATCAATCTTCTGGATGATTATGAGATCCTGGAACTGGCAAGGACCGGGCTGACCGGACTTTCCAGAGGATCGGACGACATACGTTATCTTCCGTGATTTTTTGTGAGTTACAGGAATCCTGCCAAAGACGGACCGCGAGCCGCCGGAAAGATTTCTTAATCATATTATCAAATTTCAAGGAGGCAATCGATTATGGCAATGAAAATTTATTATCAGCAAGACTGCAACATGTCCCTTTTAAAGGGCAAGAAGATCGCGATCATCGGATACGGCAGCCAGGGACATGCACATGCACTGAACCTGAAAGATTCCGGCATGGATGTCATCGTAGGTCTGTACAAGGGTTCCAAGTCATGGGAAAAAGCAGAGAAGCAGGGGCTGAAGGTCTATACGGCTGCGGAAGCGGCTGCACAGGCAGATGTGATCATGATCCTGATCAATGATGAACTTCAGGCAGGAATGTATGCCAAGGATATCGCACCGAACTTAAAGCCCGGCGACATGCTGATGTTTGCACACGGATTCAATATCCATTACGGCCTGATCAAGCCGCCGAAGGATGTCGATGTCACGATGATCGCACCCAAGGCACCGGGTCATACGGTCCGTTCCGAGTATCAGGCAGGCAAGGGAACCCCGATGCTGGTTGCGGTACAGCAGGATGCAACGGGCAAGGCACTTGATATGGCGCTGGCATACGGCTGTGCCATGGGCGGTGCAAGAGCGGGACTTCTGGAAACCACATTCCGTACGGAGACGGAGACCGATCTGTTCGGTGAACAGGCTGTTCTCTGCGGCGGTGTCTGCGCTCTGATGCAGGCAGGTTTTGAAACTCTCTGCGATGCAGGCTATGATCCGAGAAATGCATACTTTGAATGCATTCACGAGATGAAGCTGATCGTTGATCTGATCTATCAGTCCGGATTTGCCGGAATGCGTTATTCCATTTCCAATACCGCGGAATACGGCGATTACATCACCGGACCCAAGATCATTACCGAAGAAACCAAGAAGACCATGAAGAAGATCCTGTCCGATATCCAGGACGGAACATTTGCCAAGGACTTCCTGCTTGACATGAGTCCTGCCGGCGGTCAGGTGCACTTCAAGATGATGAGACAGAAAGCGGCAGAGCATCCGTCAGAGAAGATCGGTGCCGAAATCCGTAAGCTCTACAGCTGGAACAAGGAAGAGGACAAGCTGATCAACAACTGATGAAATTTCTTGCGAAGCAGAAATTTCATCATGAGCGTCCCGAAGGGACGCGAGTCGGTTTTATAGAATCATGAGCGTCCCGAAGGGACGCGAGTCGGTTTTATAGAATCATGAGCGTCCCGAAGGGACGCGGGTTGCTTTTAAAAATCAAGAAGGGCCGGCCATGCGCCGGCCCTTTTTCTGCACTCCTTTGCAATATATTTTCAAAGCTTCTTGCGGAAAAGGCCGAATCATTGTAAAATAATTGATATTTATGCACATAATAGTATATTGATTCGCAGGGGGGACTACGATATGACCGGAGATACATTGAAGATATTCTTTACAATGGCCGGCTATATGCTGGCAGTGATCGGGATAGGACTGTTCTTTGCAAAGAGGGCACAGGCCAGTTCCGAAAATTATTTTCTGGGCGGACGTTCGCTCGGACCGTGGGTTGCGGCCATGAGCGCGGAGGCATCCGATATGAGCGGATGGCTTCTGATGGGACTGCCGGGTGTCGCGTACTGGAGCGGCATTGCGGATTCCCTGTGGACGGCCCTCGGGCTGGGGATAGGCACCTACATCAACTGGCTGATCGTGGCACAGCGGTTAAGACGATATTCCGCCGTTACGAAGAATGCCATTACCATTCCGGATTTTCTGAGCAACCGTTTTCATGAAGACAGAAAAGTCATTCTCGGAATTTCGGCTGTTTTCATTCTGGTATTTTTCACGGTATATGCGGCGAGCTGCTTTGTTACGTGCGGCAAGCTGTTTTCCGTGCTTTTTGGTACTTCCTATCACAGCATGATGGTCGTGGGTGCCGTTTTCGTGGTCTGTTATACTTTTCTCGGCGGGTTCCTTGCGGAGAGCACTTCCGATTTCATGCAGGGCGTCGTCATGATCTTTGCCCTGCTGGTCATTCTTTTTACCGGGACAGCGCATGCCGGCGGACTGGATGCGGTAATCCGGAACGCAAAATCCATTCCGGGATATTTTTCCATGCTGTTTACGGCTTCGCCTGTTGTTGATGCGAACAGCGTACAGCAGGCTGCGGGAGGCATGCCGCAGTTTGGCAAGGCAGCGCCTTACGGTTTCCTGACAATTCTTTCCACGCTTTCCTGGGGACTGGGCTATTTCGGCATGCCGCAGGTCCTTCTACGTTTCATGGCCATCCGGAAAGTGGATGAGCTGAAGATGTCCAGGCGCATTGCAACAGTATGGTGCTTCATATCCCTGTTCTGTGCCGTTGCGGTCGGCGTCATCGGCAGGGCCATGTTTCCGTACTCTGACAAGCTTGCCACCGCAGCCAGTGCCGAAAACATATTCATTGTCATTTCACAGAGCATACTTCCTCCTGTCCTTGCGGGTCTCGTGATGGCCGGGATCCTGGCGGCTACCATCAGTTCTTCGGATTCCTATCTTCTGATTGCCGCATCCGCATTTGCGAAAAACATCTACGAAGGGATCATGAAGAGGAACAAGGCGGATGATAAGGTCGTCATGCGGATTTCCCGGATCATGCTGCTTCTGGTCGCACTGGTCGGGATCGTGATCGCCTGGGACAGCAACAGCGTTATCTTCAAGATCGTTTCGTTTGCATGGGCCGGTTTCGGGGCCACTTTCGGACCGATCATGCTGTTTTCTCTTTTCTGGAAACGGACGACAGAAGAAGGCGCGATTGCCGGAATGGTTTCCGGCGGTGTCATGGTGTTTGTGTGGAAACTTCTGATCAAGCCGATGGGAGGACTTTTCGGAATTTATGAACTGCTTCCCGCTTTCCTGATTTCCTGTCTGATGATCGTGATCGTTTCCCTGTCCACCGGGAAGCCTTCGGAAGAAATTCAAAAGGAATTTGAAGAGGCAAAGACATTCAGCATGTAAGCAGAAATCACGCGGACCGGAAAAGGGCAGCAGACCTTTTCCGGCCTTTTTTTTATACAAATGTATACATGTCACGAATTTAACGAAATGCCTTGCACTATTGTATAAAAGCGGGTACAATCCTATTCGTGGGTTCTTTCGAAAAATCACACAGATGGAGGATTGCAACATGAGTCAATCAACACAGTCGACAGCGGCGGAACGCATCCGCAAGCTGCTGGATGAAAACAGTTTTGTTGAACTCGGTGCGTATGTAACGGCAAGGAACACGGATTTTAACATGACTGCCAAAGAAACACCCGGGGACGGCGTTCTGACCGGCTACGGCACCATTGACGGCAATCTTGTATACGTTTACAGCCAGGATGCCGGAGTGCTCGGCGGTTCCATGGGAGAAATGAACGCAAAGAAAATTGTCAACATGTATTCGAAAGCAAGAAAGACGGGAGCTCCGGTCATCGGACTGATCGACTGCGCGGGACTTCGCCTTCAGGAAGCTACGGATGCGCTTGACGGATTCGGCAGACTGTACCGCAGCCAGACCATGGCAAGCGGTGTCATTCCGCAGATCCAGGCAATTTTCGGTATGTGCGGCGGCGGCATGGCCGTAAGCTCAGCCCTTGCTGATTTTACCTTTATGGAGAAGACAAAGGCAAAACTCTTTGTCAATTCCCCGAATGCCATTGAAGGCAATTCCGAGTCTTCCTGCGATACGGCGGGAGCGGAATTCCAGAGCAGCGAAAGCGGACTGGCGGATTTTACCGGCAGCGAAGATGAAGTGATCTCTGCGGTAAAAACTCTTGTTTCCATTCTTCCGGCAAACAATGAAGACGATCTTTCCTATACCGAATGCACGGATGATCTGAACCGTGCGGTTCCGGAAATCGCGGGTTCGGCAGGAAATCCCGCTTCTGTCCTGGGAGACATTTCGGATAATCATTTCTATTTCGAAACAGGGAAAGCATTCGGAACTTCAATTGTGACGGCTTTTATCCGTTTAAACGGAGCAACAGTAGGCTGTGTTGCCAATGCGGAAGAAGAGCTGACACACAGCGGATGCGAAAAGGCTGCGGATTTCGTGAACTTCTGCGATGCCTTTAATATTCCGGTCCTTACCCTTGTCAATGTCAAGGGCTATGCGGCAACCAAATGCACCGAACGCCACATGGCAAAATCCTGCGCGGCTTTGACTTATGCCTATGTCGATGCCAGCGTGCCGAAAGTCACGGTCATTACCGGGACTGCATTCGGAACCGCAGGTCTTACCATGGGAGCAAAGTCCATCGGAGCGGATGTCGTCTATGCATGGAAAGATGCTTCGGTCGGCATGATGGATGCGACGGAAGCGGCAAAGATCATGTATGAGGATGAGATCAGCAAGGCACCGGATGCAAAAGCTGCCATTCAGGAAAAGGCAGACGAGTATGCAAAGCTGCAGGGAAGCGCAATGAGCGCGGCAAAACGCGGCTATGTCGATGACATTATCGAACCGGAAGGTACGAGAAAGAGAGTCATTGCGGCTTTGGAAATGTTATTCAATAAAAGAGAAGACCGTCCTGTCAAAAAGCACGGAACGGTTTAAAAGGAGCCTCAGACCATGAAACAATTCATGAAAAGATTTTTACCGGCTGCCCTGATGGCTGTCATGCTCCTTTGCCTTACTGCCTGCGGATCCAATGCAACAACGACTTCCACGCTGAACGAGACTACGCAGAAGGCCATGACAGAGCTGGCTCAGAATTATACGAAGTCAATCTGCGGCATTGAAGACAGCCAGGTAAATGATTACATTACCGAATTCAAGAGCATGAGCGGCGGTGCAATGCTGGCCGAGGGACTGTCGGAGTGGCAGAAACTGAAACCGGAGGTCGGCAATCTGGTTTCGATCGGCACCCCTACAGTCAAGGAACTTGACACAGGATATCTTGTTTCCATGCCGGCTACGTACGAACAGAGAGACGGAACCGTGCTTGTGGCTTTTGACAGGAACTTTGAATCGGAATTCAGAGAGGCCCAGATGTCGGCACAGCTGGGACAGTCATATCTGATCCCCGTTTCCCAGTTCACGTTCAACAAGACAGAGACTCTGCCGGAAAAGCTTAAATCCGCAGGAGTCAACCTGCTGGTCGGTATGGTCGTGGTATTTTCCGTTCTGATTTTCATTGCATGGATCATCAGTCTGTTCAAGTATATGAGCAAACCTTCCGACAAGAAAAAGACAGAAAAGGAAGCGGAAGATTCTTCTGCTGTTTCACAGGAAAAGGAAATTACGGAGGAAATTCCTTCAGCCGGAGACGAAGAACTGGTTGCGGTCATTACGGCGGCAATCGCGGCTTCCGCGGGAACTTCCCCGGACGGACTTTTTGTCCGTTCCATAAAAAGAGTTAAAAGCAGTCAGTGGAAGAGAGCATAAAATTACAGGAGGAAATCAAAATGAAGAACTATACGATTACCGTTAACGGAAACACATATCAGGTACAGGTGGAAGAGGGATCTTCCTCCGCACCTTCAGCGGCATTTACGGCAGCACCGGTATTTACGGCACCGGCAGCACCGGCAGCACCGGCAGCACCGGCAGCTCCGGCGGCAGCTCCCAAGGCTGTTTCCGGCGGCGCTAAGGGAAGCATCAGCATTACGGCACCCATGCCGGGAAAAATTCTCGGAGTCAAGGCCAAGGCCGGCGACGCGGTTAAGCGCGGTCAGGTCGTTCTGATCCTGGAAGCAATGAAAATGGAAAACGAAATCGTGGCACCACAGGATGGTACAGTCGCAAGTATCGATGTTGCAGTCGGAAATTCCGTGGAACCCGGCGATGTACTTGCAACATTAAAATAAAAATCTGATATTTTGAGACGGAGGAATCAAGATGGGAGATTTTGGTTCTATAATGAATAACCTTGTCCAGCAGTCTGCGTTTTTCAGCATGACCTGGGGCAATGTGGCCATGATCCTTGTGTCATTTATTCTCCTGGATCTGGCAATCAAACATGATTTTGAGCCGCTTCTTCTGGTGCCGATCGCATTCGGCATGCTGCTTGTGAACATGTATCCGGATATCATGCTTGATCCGGCAAAGTCCACAAGCGGATCCGGCGGACTTCTGTACTATTTCTACACACTGGATAAATGGGGCATCCTGCCGCCGCTTATTTTCATGGGAGTCGGCGCAATGACGGATTTCGGCCCGCTGATCGCAAACCCGATCAGCTTCTTACTCGGGGCTGCCGCGCAGTTCGGTGTCTATATTGCCTATCTTCTTGCGGTTCTGTTCGGATTTTCCGATAAGACCGCAGCCGCTATTTCCATTATCGGCGGTGCGGACGGACCTACATCGATCTTCCTTGCAAATAAACTCGGACAGACCGAATATCTGGGTGCCATTGCGGTTGCGGCATATTCCTACATGTCTCTGGTTCCCATTATCCAGCCTCCTGTTATGAGAATGTTCACAACGAAGAAGGAAAGAATGATCCACATGGATCAGCTTCGTCCGGTAACCAAGAAGGAAAAGATTCTGTTCCCGATTATTGTCACTGTCGTGGTAAGCCTTATCCTTCCGACTACGGCTCCGCTGATCGGCATGCTTATGCTGGGGAATCTGTTCCGTGAATGCGGCGTGGTCAATCAGCTGACGGAAACCGCCAGCAATGCACTGATGTACATCGTGGTCATCCTCCTCGGCACCAGCGTGGGAGCCACCACAAGCGCACAGGCATTCTTAAACAAGGACACGCTTCTCATTGTCCTGCTCGGACTGATCGCATTTATCTTCGGTACGGCGGGCGGTGTATGGCTCGGCAAACTGATGTGCTATCTTTCCCACGGGAAGATCAATCCGCTGATCGGATCCGCAGGTGTTTCCGCGGTTCCCATGTCCGCGCGTGTTTCCCAGAAGGTCGGTGCCAAGGATGATCCGACGAACTTCCTTCTGATGCATGCCATGGGACCGAATGTTGCAGGTGTTATCGGTACTGCCGTAGCGGCCGGAACATTCATGGCAATCTTCGGAGTCAAATAAACTGCCGGCCTGTCCGGCATAAAAGTTCTGAAAAAAGGAGAATAAAATGGCAGACGTACAGAAAAAACCTGTTCAGATCACCGAGACTGTTCTTCGTGATGCGCACCAGTCCCTGATCGCGACGAGAATGACGACGGAAGAAATGCTTCCCGCCCTGGATAAGATGGATGAGATCGGATACCGTGCCGTGGAATGCTGGGGAGGCGCAACCTTTGATGCCTGCCTTCGCTTCCTGCATGAGGATCCGTGGGAGAGACTGAGAGTGCTGAAAAAGCACTTCAAGAAAACAAAGCTGCAGATGCTGTTCCGCGGCCAGAACATCCTGGGATACAACCATTATCCGGATGATGTGGTCACATATTTCACCGAGAAATCGGTTGCCAACGGCATCGACATCATCCGTATTTTCGACTGTCTGAACGACCTCCGCAATCTTGAGACGGCCGTCAAGGCAACAAAGAAGTGCGGCGCTGAAGCGCAGATCGCCCTCTGCTATACGCTGGGAGATGCCTATACGCTGGATTACTGGAAGAACATCGCCCATGAAATCGAAAGCATGGGAGCGGATTCCCTGGCCATCAAGGATATGGCGGGACTTCTTACCCCGTATACGACCTTTGAACTGGTCAAGGCGCTGAAGGAAGGATGCAATATCCCGATCGAGATGCATACGCACTATACTTCCGGATGCGGTTCCATGGCTTATCTGAAGGCAGTCGAAGCAGGCGCCGATGTTCTTGATACGGCACTTTCACCGCTGGCACTGGGAACTTCACAGCCGGCAACGGAAGTCATGGTTCAGGTACTGAAGGGAACACCTTACGATACCGGACTGGATTTAAACAAACTGACGGAGATTTCCGCTTATTTCCAGACGCTCCGCGAGAAATACTTAAAGAACGGGCAGTTAAGCCCGAAGGTCCTCGGCGTCAACATCAACACGCTGAAATATCAGGTGCCGGGCGGCATGCTCAGCAATCTGATCAAGCAGCTTAAGGATGCGCACCAGGAAGACAAGCTTCAGGCCGTCCTGGAAGAGGTACCGAGAGTCCGTGAGGACTTCGGTGAGCCGCCGCTTGTTACGCCGTCATCCCAGATTGTCGGAACACAGGCTGTTCTGAATGTACTGACCGGCAAATACAAGATGAAGACCAAAGAGAGCAAGAAGATCCTGATGGGCGAATTCGGAAAGACCGTAAAGCCCTTTAACCCGGAAGTTCAGAAGCTCTTTATCGGCGACGAGAAGCCGATCACCTGCCGTCCGGCAGACCTGTTACAGCCGGGCCTTCCGCAGTTTGAAAAGGAATGCGCTCAGTGGAAGCAGCAGGATGAGGACGTTCTTTCCTATGCTCTGTTCCCGCAGGTGGCAACCGATTTCTTCAAATACCGTGAAGCACAGCAGAAACACGTGGATCTCTCCAAGGCCGATACGGCATCCAAAGCCTATCCGGTCTGATGATCTGACCAATGACATGAGCGGCTGCAACAGTCTTACTGTTGCAGCCGCTTTTCTGGTACCGCATAAATCTTACAATAAAGTTTAAATTGTTTGACAATTAGCGACAATCAGTTGACCATAATTCACAGAATCAGTATAATGTAGAAAATATAGTCCGAAACCTATGGGCGGGTTCCGTTCAAATTGAAACATGATAGGAGAAAAGAATGAAAAATCGTTTGCTGAAGCGGGTGATGGTGGCAGCCATGGCAGCAATCATGATTTTTGAGATGCCGGCAGGAACTCCGGCTTTTTTGACGTCACAGGCTTATGACGCCAAAAATGCGACAGTGAATGTGAGTTCCCTGAATGTGAGGAGCGGCGCAGGCACTTCCTATTCCAAAGTGACTTCCTTAAACCACGGTCAGTCTGTCACGATCACCGATGAAGCGTCGGGAGATGACGGTAAAACGTGGGCCAGGATCACGTTCGGGGGCGGGAGCGGCTATGTCCTGAGGGAATATCTGAAAACCGCAGTCAGCTACACAACGGACGGAAATTTTGAAGCACAGCTTTCCGAGCAGGGGTTCCCGGAATCCTATAAAGTCAGACTCCGTGAGATTCACGCGGAATATCCTTCCTGGGTCTTTCAGGCGGAAAATACCGGTCTGGACTGGGAAGATGTCATAAAGAACGAGAGTATAGTCGGACGAAACCTTGTTTACAAGACCAGCAAGTCTTCCTGGAAATCCACGGCGACCGGAGCTTTTGACTGGTCCGGCAACTACTGGCCGGGATTTGACTCCAGCGCGTGGGTAGCGGCAAGCGAAGGTATTATCCGCTATTATATGGATCCGAGGAATTTCCTGGATTCTTCCTATGTATTTCAGTTCATGCTGCAGAGCTACGATGCGGCGGAACATACGGCATCCGGCGTAGAATCGCTGGCAAAGGGAACCTTTATGGAAGGGACCTATTCCGGGGATACGTCTTCATCGTCCTCTTCGTCCACATCGCCTTCCTCTTCTCCGGATCAGGCCGTGCAGAGTACGGAAAGCACGACAGGCTCCGAAACGGAATCTTCCGGGAATGTAAGCCTCACCGGACCGACCGCAAGTATTCAGATGAAGAACAGCAGCGAACATGCGGCCACAATCGTCAAAGGCCCGGGCAATGCCGTCGTATCCGGAAATTCGGGATCGGGAAACAGTACCTCCGCGAGTTACAGCGGAGCGGGATTAAACGGCAAAACATATATTGACATTATCATGGAAGCGGCAAAGGAATCCGGCGTGAATCCGTATGTTCTGACCTCCATGATCATTCAGGAGCAGGGGACCAAGGGCAATAACGGACTGATCAACGGCTCTACATCCGGCTATGAGGGGATCTACAACTTCTTCAACATCCAGGCTTATGCCACGGATACCATGACGGCCGTGCAGAGGGGACTCTGGTGGGCATCCCAGTCAGGTTCCTACGGACGGCCGTGGAACAGCATTGAAAAGGCAATTGTCGGCGGAGCGGACTGCTACGGGGAAAACTTTGTCCGCAACGGACAGGACACCTTCTATCTGAAAAAATTCAATGTGCAGGGAAGCAATCTTTACAAGCATGAATATATGACCAACGTGCAGGGCGCGGCAAGCGAGGGACTTCAGCTCGGGGAAGCCTACAGCGCAGACCTGAAGAAAACGGCGCTGACGTTCAAGATCCCTGTATTCAACAACATGCCGGATACGCCGGTGGAAGCTCCGTCTGCGGACGGAAGCCCCAACAATAAACTTTCCGGCCTGTCCGTGGACGGCTATTCCCTTACACCGACTTTCGGCATGGATACGGAGTCCTATGACCTGATCGTGGATTCCGGCGTCGGTTCCGTCAATATATCCGCGAACGCGATTGATTCCAAGGCGAAGATTTCTGGAAATGGAACCGTGACCCTGGACTCCGGAAACAAAGATGCAAATGTAACTGTGACGGCGGAAAACGGCGACGTCAGGACCTATGTGATCCATATCGTGAAACAGAACGGAGGCCAGACGGGAAGCGGTTCCCCGGCCACAACAGGTTCTGTCAGTTCAACGCCCGAAACGGAAAGTTCTTCCGGGAGCGGGTCGGTTTCACTGGTCGGGCCTTCCGGCAACTGACGGACATGACAAAGGAAAAACAGCGGGAGATGCGGATGAACGGCGTAAAGAAAAGATTCATTCATATTCTGACAGGTTTTGTTCTTACGGCGGGGATCGTCTTTTCCCCGCTTGTTTCCATGACGGCATATGCCATGAATGTACGGATCGCTTTTTCGGATCCTTCCGCGCAGGCCGGGTCGGAAGTAAGCGTTTCCATGAAGATTTCTTCCGAGTCCGGTGAAAAACTGGGAAGAGCCAACATCATGCTGAGCTATGATGCTTCATACCTCACATTTGAAAGCGGAGATCACGCGGAAGGCGGCGCCGGAAGCATACATGTGACGGGGCAGGACACCACGGACAAGACTGAGTGGGCCTATACCCTCAAGTTCAAAACGCTTCAGGCGGGTTCCACCGAGATCAAGGTAAGCACACAGGAAATATACGATACGGACGAAAAAACCGGTAACGTGGATAAACAGGGCAGCTCAAAGGTAACGATCACGGCGGCATCCTCCAGTTCCGGCGAAGCTTCCCTGACATCGCTTAAGATAAGTCCCGGAACGCTGACCCCTGCCTTTTCAGCCGATGTGACCGAATATTCGGCCACAGTCGGGGAAGACGTTGACAAGATCGCGGTCAGCGCGCCTACAAAGGATTCCAATGCCAAGGTCGTCATCAGCGGAAACGATGCCCTTAAGATGGGCGAAAACACCATAACATGCAAGGTAACGGCACAGGACGGCACCACGGTCAAGACCTACACGATCAAGGTGACCAAGCAGGCGGGAACAACGCCGACTGCCGGAAATTCCTCAGACGGCACATCCGGCACCAAAGTGACCGTGAACGGAACGGATTTCGACATTGCCTCTTCCTTTGACGAATCGCTGATCCCCGAAGGGTATACGAAAACGGACTACAGCTACAAGGGAACGTCCGTACAGGCGGCAAAGAGCAAGAACGGGGACGCGCTGCTTCTTTATCTGATCGGGCAGGGCGGCAGCGGCAACTTCTATTTCTACGATGAAAAGACGGATTCCTGGTCAGCGTATGTGGAAATTTCCGTCAATAAAAAATCCATAACCGTGCTCCCGCTCGGAGACGGCGTACAGGTTCCCGCGGGGCTTACTGAAAGTACGCTGGAATTAAACGGCAGCAAGGTTCGCGGCTGGATATGGTCCGGCGATACAGAGGAACGGTACTTTGTCGTGTACGGAATGAATCAGGACGGTGAAAAGAATTTCTACCGGTATGACATGAAGGAAAAGACCATACAGCGATATTTTGAGGATCCTGCCGCAGATACCGGAGTTCCCGCGGACAAGTACACCGAGGCGGTGAACCGTTACGAGTCCCTGCGGAAGGACTACAGGACAAGGGGTATTATCCTGATCATCCTTCTTGTCATTGCGGTGCTTTCCCTGATCGGCATGATCGTTGCCATAGCCATGCGGAAGCGTGCTTCGGGCAGAAAGCCGGAGAGAAAGAATATACGGACAGAGGATGATTCCGGAGCCCCGGAAGAAGTGACCTCCGAAATTCCCGAAGCGGCCGAAGATGAGGAACCGGAAGAAACGGAAGAAGAAAAATATCTCAGCGGGAAAGAAACCGCAGAATCCGATGAGAAAACGGAAAAGCAGGCCGAACAGGCTCAGGCTGAAATCGAAAAAAAGCTGGCCGGGGAAATCCGGAAAGCAAAGGATGACGGCAAGGGAGACGGCTTCGAGGATGTCAAACTGTAAAACGGAATAAAAGGGGGCGGGTGAAAGACCCGCCCTTTCTGTATATTGACAGGGGGCAAGCGTTGTTATACAATAACTATAACAGTTATAACGATTTGCTTCCGAAGGGGGCAGGACGATGAATATCATCATAGACTTTAACAGTGACGAGGCTTTTTACGTACAGCTGATGAATCAGATCATCATCGGGATCGCGACGGACAGAATACATGAAGGAGATTCCCTTCCTTCCGTCCGGCAGATGGCGGAAGAAGTGGGCATCAACATGCACACCGTCAACAAAGCCTATTCCATTTTAAAGCAGGAAGGGTTTGTCAAGCTGGACCGCAGAAAAGGGGCTGTCATCTGCATCGACGTGGATAAGATGCGTGTCTTAAACGATATGAAACGGGAACTTGCGGTCGTTGTGGCAAGAGGGATCTGCAACGGCGTGAACCGGGAAGACGCGCACGGTCTCATGGATGAGCTTTACGATGAATTCACAGGATCGGAAAAGCAGGATAAAAACGCATAAGCGGGAAGCTGCGGCTTCCGTACAGGAGAAAAAAATGTTGTGTGAAAGATGTAAGATCAGAGAAGCAACCATACAGTATACCGAGGTCGTGAACGGCGTCAAAAAAGAACATAATTTCTGCACGCAGTGTGCCCGTGAGATGAATTTCGGCGATGTTTCCGCCATTTTCGACAGCGAATTTCCTTTTTCCAAAATTCTGTCGGCACTGCTCGGCGAAGAGGGAAAAAATGAAAATGCCGATCTTGCCCAGATCGTATGCCCGACCTGTCACACCACATATCAGGAATTTGTGGAGAATTCGCGCTTCGGCTGTCCGGACTGTTACGAGGTGTTTGACATCCTTATCAGTGACAGCATAAAGCAGCTTCAGGGAAGCGATCAGCATAAGGGGAAACGCCCGAAGTACGGGCTTAAGATGACGGCGGAAAGCCGCATCACGGAAAAATCCGAAACAGACGAGAGTCCGGCGAAAGAAAAAAAACCGGCAGGGAAGAGCTCCGCAGTTTCTTCCGCGGGGAAACCGGATCCGGAAAGAGCGGAGCGCATCGGTGAAATACGCGCGCTCAAGAAGAAACTGAAAGAAGCTATCCGGGATGAACAGTATGAAGTTGCAGCAAAGTGCCGTGACAGGATAAAGGAACTGGAAAAAGACGGCAGTGATAAAAAGAACGGGGGAGGTGCCGATCATGCTGAAATGGTATGAACAGGTCGGAATGGAACCCGAAAATAATTATATCAGCAGCCGCATACGTCTTGCCAGAAACTGGAACGAATATAATTTTCCGAATAAGCTGGATGTGATCGCGGGCGGTGAAATGGTGGAACGCCTGGAATACGGATTGAAGGATCTGGGAGAAATGGAAGAGGAAAAATTTCTCTCCACGACACTGGACAAAATACCGGAAACCGAAAAAGCCGCCATGAGGGAAAGAAGAGTCATCAATTCCGCCATTGCCGGCAAAAACTCGCCGACAGGGCTCATGCTTTCGGAGTCCGAGGACATCTCCATTGTTTTCAACGGGGACGACCATATCCGCATGCAGCTTCTGGCACCGAACCAGAATCTGAACAGTCTCTGGGAAAAAGCTGACAAACTGGATGATTACATAAATGCCAGATTCGGCTATGCCTATGACGAAAAATACGGATACCTGACTTCTTTCCCGACCAATGTGGGAACGGGCATGCGTGCCAATATCGTGGTGCATCTGCCGGCTCTTTCCAGCGGAAAGCAGTTTCCCAATCTGATCGCGCAGATGACGCGCTTCGGCGTGGCAATCCGCGGCGTTTACGGAGAAGGAAGGGAAAATTACGGATCGTTCTATGATATCTCGAATGCAAAGACACTTGGCATGAGCGAGAGAGAGATCATGGATCTTGTGACGAAAGTTGCATCTCAGCTGAACAGCCAGGAGAACCAGGTCCGCGCCATGTCGCTTAAGAATCACAAGACGGAGAGACAGGACGAAGCCTACAAGTCTTACGGGCTCATGAAATACGCCAGGAAGCTTTCCATGCGAGACGCGCTTACATTCCTGTCGCAGGTCATAGCCGGCATTTCCGACGGGATCATAGCGACAAAGAAACCCTGCAGTCTTTACAAGATGGTGCTGGGAATCCAGCCGTCCAATCTTATGCTGAACAGGGGAGAGCCGCAGGATAAGGGCAATCTTGATATTCTGCGTGCGGAGTATATCCGGAAAGAACTTCCGGAATTAAAGGAAAACGACATCCCGGAACAGGGAGAAGGCAAGGAGGAAACAAATGGCTGATTATTTTACGGACCAGGCGAAAGAGGCGATCGATCTTGCCTACCAGTCTGCCCGGGATCTGTCAAACAACTATATAGGCACGGAGCATCTTCTGATCGGGCTCCTGCAGCAGGGCAGCGGCGTGGCGGCAAGAGTCCTTCAGGAAAACGGCGTTACGGAAAGCAAGGTCCTTGATCTTGTGGACCAGCTGATCTCCCCGAACAACACCGTGGCCACGGAGGATGAACCGGAATATACGCCGATGGCAACGAAGGTCATTGAGAACAGCCACAGGGAAGCGGAACGCTTCAAGGCTTCGCAGATCGGAACGGAACATATCCTGATCGCCATCATCCGCGAAAAGACATGTGTGGCAAGCAAGCTTCTCTATACCATGAACGTAAACGTGCAGAAGATCTATGTGGATCTTCTCGGAGCCATGGGTGAAGACGTTAATATGATGCCCGGGAAGGAAGATCCTTCGCCGTATGCGCCGGGACCGGGAAAGGCACCCGGACCAAACCGCGATACGCCTACGCTGGACCAGTATTCCAGGGATTTGACAGCCATGGCAAAAGCGGGGAAACTGGATCCTGTGATCGGCAGGAAGAACGAAATGCAGAGAGTCATGCAGATTTTAAGCCGCCGTACCAAGAACAACCCGTGCCTGATCGGCGAACCGGGCGTCGGAAAAACGGCAGTCGTGGAGGGACTTGCGCAGCTGATCATTGCGGGCGATGTCCCCGAAACCATATCGGACAAGAGAGTGGTGACGCTGGATCTTTCCGGCATGATCGCCGGATCCAAGTACCGCGGCGAATTCGAAGAGAGGATCAAGAAAGTCATCCAGGAAGTGATACAGTCCGGAAATGTCCTTCTGTTCATCGACGAAATCCATACGATCATCGGCGCCGGTTCTGCGGAAGGGGCCATGGACGCGAGCAATATTTTGAAGCCCAGTCTTGCAAGGGGCGAACTGCAGTTAATCGGTGCGACTACGATCGAGGAATACCGGAAATACATTGAAAAGGATGCCGCCCTCGAAAGAAGGTTTCAGCCCATTACGGTGGAAGAACCGACGGAAGACGAATCCTTTGAAATTCTGAAAGGCCTGCGTCCGAAGTACGAGCAGCATCATAAGGTAACCATTACGGATGATGCGCTGAATGCGGCGGTCAGGCTTTCCGCGCGTTATATCAGCGACAGATTTCTTCCGGACAAGGCAATCGATCTGATGGATGAAGCGTCTTCCCGCAAGAGGCTTGCCAACTACATGGAGCCGCCGGAAATCAAGGCGCTTACGGAAGATATCGAAAAGCTGGAAAAACAGAAGGAAGATGCCGTCAAGGCGGAAGCCTTCGAACGTGCCGGTGAGATCAAGAAACGGCAGGAAAAGAAGAACGAAAAGATCGCAAAGATCCGCGAGAAATGGCAGAAGGACCGGAGCGGGAAACAGCTCGTGGTCGATGAAGGCGATATCGCGGACGTGGTCTCTTCCTGGACAAAGATCCCGGTCAGAAAACTGACCGAGGCGGAAAACGAACGCCTGAAGAAACTGGAATCCATCCTCCACGAACGCGTGGTGGGACAGGAGGAAGCGGTAACGGCAGTGGCAAAGGCCATACGCCGCGGAAGAGTCGGACTGAAAGACCCCAAGAGGCCTATTGGTTCCTTTCTTTTCCTAGGGCCTACCGGCGTGGGAAAAACCGAGCTCTGCAAGGCACTCGCGGAAGCCATGTTCGGAACGGAAAACGCACTGATCCGCATAGACATGAGCGAATACATGGAAAAATATTCCGTGTCCAAGATGATCGGATCCGCTCCCGGATATGTAGGATATGAAGAAGGCGGACAGCTTTCCGAAAAGGTGAGGAGAAATCCCTATTCGGTCATCCTGTTCGACGAAATCGAAAAGGCACACCCGGATGTATTCAATATCCTGCTGCAGGTCCTGGACGACGGTCATATCACGGATTCTCAGGGACGCAAGATCGATTTCAAGAATACCATCATCATCATGACAAGCAATGCGGGAGCGGAAAGGATCGTAGCCCCGAAGCTCTTAGGCTTTGCCGCGGCCGAAAATGCCGTCACGGATTACAAGAACATGAAAGACGGCGTCCTGGATGAAGTGAAGCGTCTGTTCAAACCGGAGTTTTTAAACAGAATTGATGAGATCATCGTGTTCCATCAGCTGAACCGGGACAACATGAAGGACATTATCGAGATACTCTTAAAGAACATCAACAAACGGACCGGCGATCAGATGGGCATTACCCTTGACGTGACAGATGAAGCAAAGAACTTCCTGATCGACAAGGGATACGATCCGAAATACGGTGCGCGTCCATTAAAGAGAGTCCTTCAGAACATGCTGGAAGACAAGCTGGCGGAGGCACTGCTGGACGGTACGGTCCATAACGGGGAAAACGTGAAGGTGGATTACCGGAAACCGGTTGAAGGCGCACCGGACGAACTGACATTTACGGACGAAACCGAAAGGACAAAGGCAAAGGGAAAAACCGGCAGAAAGAAGAAAGCCGTTCTGATGCAGTCATAATAAAAAAACACGGAGGGAAATGTCATGGCAGTCAGCAAGGATCTGATTTGCAGCGGGAAAGACGGCAGCTTAAGCTTCGGGGATTACAGACTGGAAGAAAAGAAAAAGAAAGAGGATTTCAGCCATGAGGGGGATATCTACAAAGTCAAGACATTCCGTGAACTTACCAAACTGGAGAGGAACGGGCTGTTTGTGTATGAATCCGAACCCGGAACGGATGTGACGAATTTCCATGAGACCAATGAAGGAATTTCCTTTTCCGTGGAGGGAAAGGAAGATGCGGAAATTACCGTGGGACTGGAGGAAGACAGAAATTACGAAGTCTTCATGGATGATGTATCGGCAGGAAACATGAAGACAAACATGAGCGGGAAACTGACCGTAAGCGTGGAGCTTTCCGAAGGGAAACCCGTTGCCGTAAAGATGATCGGAAGATAAAAGAAGAAAACGGGGGACGGTATGACAAAAGCACGCACGAGCGCATTTTTCTGCAAGGAATGCGGATACGAATCCGCAAAATGGACGGGACAGTGTCCCATGTGCCATGCCTGGAATTCCATGGTGGAAGAACCTGTCGCAAAGACGACACCGGGAAAATCCGCGTCCGTTAAAATCCGTTCTGCGGCGGTACCGTCCGACTTAAACGACATTACCCTGGATGAAAAAGACAGAACAAAAACCGGCTACGATGAACTGGACCGCGTACTTGGCGGCGGCATCGTGGCCGGTTCGCTTGTTCTTGTGGGAGGGGATCCCGGAATAGGGAAATCCACCCTTCTCCTGCAGGTATGCCGGAACCTGTCCGCGGACGGAAAAAAGGTACTTTATATTTCGGGAGAGGAATCCTTAAAACAGATCAAGATGAGGGCAAACCGGATCGGAAAGATAACCGGGGAATGCCGGTTCTTGTGCGAAACCAATCTGGACACCATTAAGGAAACCATTGAAACCGCAAAACCGGATATAGCCGTGATCGACTCCATCCAGACCATGTTCTGTGAGGAAGTCGCGGCGGCGCCGGGGTCCGTCAGCCAGGTCAGGGAGAGCACGAATCTGCTCCTGCAGCTTGCCAAGGGAAACGGGACGGCAATCTTCATCATCGGCCACGTGACCAAGGAAGGGCAGGTCGCCGGACCGAGAGTCCTGGAACATATGGTGGACACGGTCCTTTATTTCGAGGGAGAGAGGAATGCCTCCTACCGGATTCTGCGCGCGGTCAAGAACCGTTTCGGTTCCACCAACGAGATCGGCGTTTTCGAAATGCGCGAGGAAGGATTAAAGGAAGTGCCGAACCCGTCCGAATATATGCTGGAGGGCAGGCCTGTCGGCGCGAGCGGAGCGGTGGTGGCGTGCTCCATGGAAGGGACGCGGCCCATTCTGCTGGAAGTGCAGGCACTTGTCACGGAAACCGCATTCGGGATGCCCAGAAGAACGGCGGCCGGAACGGATTACAACAGAGTGAATCTTCTGATGGCGGTGCTGGAGAAGCGCTGTCATCTGCCGATGTCGCATTACGATGCCTACGTGAACATTGCCGGCGGGATGAAGATGAATGAACCGGCGATTGATCTGGCAATCGTAATGGCAATCGTTTCCAGCTACCGGGACCAGGCAGTGGACGAGCACACCATTCTGTTCGGAGAAGTCGGGCTTTCCGGAGAGGTGAGAAGCGTTTCCATGGCGGAATACCGTGTCCGGGAGGCGGCAAAGCTTGGTTTCACAAGATGTATCCTTCCTTATTCGTGTGTGGCCAGGATCCGGGACGGCAGCGGGATTGCCATTACCGGCGTGAAAACGATCGGGGAAGCAATCCATGCACTTTTCTCCGGCCCGGAAAACTAAATGAATTTGTTAAAGCATACCGGAAATCATCGGTGAAAGAGAGAAGATCATGGAATATCGCACAGAACACGATTCTATGGGCGAGGTAAAAGTTCCGGCAGACAGATACTGGGGTGCCCAGACGGAACGAAGCCGCAATAATTTTCAAATCGGCGTCGGCACGGAGACCATGCCGCGTGAGATCACGCATGCTTTCGGTATCCTGAAAAAGGCTGCGGCGCGTGCCAATCATTTCCTGAAGCCGGAAAAGATGACGGATGAAAAACTTGCCGCCGTTTCAAAGGCATGTGACGAGGTGATCTCCGGAAGCCTGAACGACCATTTCCCGCTTGTCGTATGGCAGACGGGCAGCGGCACGCAGTCCAACATGAATGCCAACGAAGTCATTGCCAACCGGGCCAACGAGATTGCCGAGAAAAAACTTCTGCATCCGAACGACGATATCAACATGAGCCAGTCGTCCAACGACACGTTCCCGACAGCCATGCACATTTCCGCGGTACTGTCGCTGGAGGACAGGCTCATCCCGGCGGCGCAGAAACTGGTTAAGGTGCTGGAGACACTGGAAGAAGAGAACCGGGACGCCATTAAATGCGGTCGCACGCATCTTCAGGATGCCACACCCATCCGCTTCTCGCAGGAGATCAGCGGCTGGCGGAGCAGCATTGAAAAAGACATCAGTCTTATCTGTCTTGCGCTGGAACCGCTGAAATCCCTGGCACTCGGCGGTACGGCGGTCGGAACCGGCTTAAATGCGCCGGAGGGCTTTGACCGGAAGGTTGCGGAAGAAGTTTCCGGTCTCACGGGAAAAAACTTTGTCACGGCGGAGAACAAGTTTCATGCCCTGACGTCAAAGGATGAGATCGTATTTGCGCACGGAGCGGTAAAAGCGCTTGCGGCAGACATGATGAAGATCGCAAACGATGTCAGATGGCTTGCCAGCGGACCCAGGGACGGTCTCGGAGAGATCACCATTCCCGCGAACGAACCCGGTTCCTCCATCATGCCCGGAAAGGTCAATCCGACACAATGCGAACAGGTTACCATGGTGGCGGTCCAGGTCATCGGAAATGATGTTGCGGTCGGCATGGCGGCGTCCCAGGGGAATTTTGAATTGAATGTTTTCATGCCGGTCTGTGCCTACAACTTCCTGCAGTCCGTGCGGCTTCTTTCCGAATCCATAGTTTCCTTCGCGGACAACTGTGCCGCAGGGATCAGGGCAAACCGTGAAAAGATGCAGTACAATCTGACGCATTCGCTTATGCTGGTGACGGCATTGAATCCCTATATCGGATATGAAAATGCGGCGAAAACGGCGCACAAGGCGTTTGAGGACAACATATCCCTGAAGGAAGCATGCGTGGCGCTGGGGTTTCTTACGGCCGAAAAATTCGACGAAGTATTCCATCCGGAAAAGATGGTGTGATTTTACAGAAAAAGGAGAAAAGCATATGAATTATGCAGAGGAATCACTTAAGCTTCACAGAAAATGGAAAGGAAAAATTGAAGTTAAGGCAACCGTTCCGGTTGAGACGAAGGAAGATCTTTCTCTTGCATATACACCCGGCGTGGCGCAGCCCTGCCTGGAAATCCAGAAAGATATCAATCAGTCCTATGAACTGACGCGCAGGCACAATCTCTGTGCGGTCATAACGGACGGCACCGCCGTTCTGGGACTCGGCGATATCGGACCGGAAGCGGGAATGCCCGTCATGGAAGGAAAATGCGTCCTCTTCAAGAGTTTCGGAAATGTTGATGCATTTCCGCTCTGCATAAAATCAAAGGATGTCGATACGATCGTGAATACGGTTTACATGATTTCCGGTTCTTTCGGCGGCATCAATCTGGAGGATATTTCCGCTCCCCGGTGCTTTGAGATAGAGAGAAAATTAAAGGAAAAATGCGATATCCCGATTTTCCATGACGACCAGCACGGAACGGCGGTTATTACTCTGGCAGGACTGATCAATGCCTTAAAGATTGTCGGGAAGAAAAAAGAAGATGTGAAAATTGTGACTTCCGGAGCCGGAGCGGCGGCAATTTCCATTACAAAGCTGCTTCTTTCCTATGGCTTTAAGAACATCACAATGTGCGACCGGACCGGAGCAATCTGGAAAGGCCGTGAAAAGGGAATGAACTGGATCAAGGAAGAAATGGCGGAAGTCACGAATCTGAAACACGAAAAGGGAACGATCGGGGACATGCTGAAGGGAGCGGATATCTTTATCGGCGTTTCCGCACCGGGAACCGTGACAACGGATATGGTTAAAACCATGAACAGGGATGCCGTTATCTTTGCCTGCGCAAATCCGACGCCGGAGATCTTTCCGGACGATGCCAAGGCAGGCGGCGCAAAGATCATTGCGACCGGCCGGAGCGATTTCCCCAATCAGATCAATAACGTCCTTGCTTTCCCTGGAATATTCCGCGGAACATTCGACGTCAGGGCAAAGGACATTAACGAGGAGATGAAGATGGCTGCCGCAAAGGCGCTTGCCGGACTCGTTTCCGATGAAGAGCTTTCGCCGGATTATATTATTCCGAAGCCGTTTGACAAGAGAGTCTGCCCGGCCGTTGCGAAGGCGGTTGCGGATGCAGCCCGCAGATCGGGCGTGGCAAGAATTTAATTCCGGATTCCGTCAGGATGTATATGCAGTTACGGAGGAGGATAAAGATAAAAATTTATGCTCCACGAAATGAAGAAGATGGTAAGCATTCTTCTGACCTTCCTGTTTGTTGTTTCCGTTCCCATTGGGACTTATTACGCACAGACGGCCGGAAGTATTCTGCCGTACAGTAATGCCGCGACGGGAACCATGCAGACAGCAACGGCAGCAGATGCGGACGGGGCGGTTGAAAATGATCTTGATACTACGCCGTCTGACGCGTCTGTTTCCGATATGGCGGAAAAGGACATATCCTCAGAGGTAGGGATAGTCATCAATGCGGACCGGACTGTTACGCTGACGGGCAGCGGCTTGAACGATGCCGCAGTCTGGTATCTTTTTTCCGAATACGGAAAGGAATTTCCGGAAGCCGATATCCTGAATGCGGGAAATAAAAAACAGTGCCTGAACCTGATTGATAACACTGAGACGGTGAATCCGGCAGATTCCGGCTATGCATACAGACCGTTCCGTATTTATGCCTGGGAAGAACGGAACGGAATGCCTGCCGGAGACTTTGCTTCGAAAGACTGTCTGGCGGTCATATCGATCAGTGTGGCGGAAGCAGAGGCGCTGACCGGGATTTCCGCAGCGGATGAGGGCATTACCTACAAGAAAGGCGAAGTGATTGTTGCCTACAGAAAAGGGACAACCAGGACAGATGCAGAACTGTCTGCAAATCTTTCTGCTTCAGTCGGGACAACGGAAATTAACGGAGATACCCTTCTGGCAGCTGAAATCAGCGGAGAAACACTTGTGGACGACACCGGAAATGAGCCGATGGCAGTGCTGCAGGTTGAAAAAGGAAAGAAAGTTGTGCAGGCCGTGGCAGAACTTCTCCAGAATCCGGAAGTGAAATTTGCACAGCCGAATTACCTTTACGGTTTCAGCGACATAGGGAACGAAGCAACGGAAACTGTCGGCGGAGATTCCGCAGCCGGAGACAGTTTCAATGTGCAGTCAACGACGGTGAATGATCCTTATGCGACTTCCTCAAACGCATATTACCAGTGGCAGCTGGAAAGATATGATTCGTCAAGTGAGAAAACACTGGGCGCAGACTGCTTTGACGCCTGGGATGTTGTCAGGTGCGGAAATTCCGCAAATCCCGTAGGTGTGGCTGTTCTGGATACAGGCTGCCGGGTCAGTCATGAAGATCTGAAAGATAATATCGCGGGGGCATATAATGCATTCAATGCAGAGGAGAATACAGGCAGTACGTCCGATGTGACGGATAACGTGGGCCATGGCACCCATGTCTGCGGCATTATCAGTGCAAGGACGAACAACGGAATAGGCGGTTCGGGTGTTTCATATAATGCGAAGATCATACCGGTAAAGATCTGCGATGATTCGAGTGGGTATTCAATCTCTGAATCAACGGCAATTCTGGGCTATGAATATGTGATAGCAAATGCAAAAAAATACAATATCCGGGTTATTAACAACAGCTGGGGCGGCGAGGATTCTGAGACATATGTGGATACGGGAAAAGAATGGAAGGACTTGGCACTGATGAAACAGATTGATGCTGCGAATGAAGCAGGTATTCTTACGGTCTGTGCGGCAGGGAATTCTTATAAAGTTATGCCATATGTGAATTATCCTTCCGATTATCCGACATGCGTGAGCGTCATCAACCTTGAGAGGGCAAAGGATTCCGACGGCAGATACCTGGCGGAGAGATATTCTGTGAATAGCGGTTCGAACTACAATCTTCCCGATCATCAGGTAAAAAACATTTCCGCACCGGGAACAGATATCTGGAGCACCGGCAACAGTAACGACCGGGGCTACAGACTGGACACAGGTACCTCCATAGCATCACCGGTTGTTGCAGGCGTTGCGGCTCTTGTGTTTACCGCAAACGAAATGCTTTCACCGGATGAATGCAAATCAATCCTCTATGACACGGCCCGTGATCTTGTCTACAGCAGAGGATCGGAGAATGCCACAGAAGGATGGGATGTTTATACAGGCTACGGAGAAGTTGACGCGGCTGCGGCAGTCAAAGCAGCGTCCGGATATCCGGAAATAGCGGTTTCTTTTGAGACAAACGGTGGCAGTCATGTTGATACGAAATATGTGTACTACAAAGGGAAAATTACAAAGCCGGCCGATCCTGTAAAAAGCGGCTATGATTTTTCCGGTTGGTACAGCAATAAGGCGCTGAAGCAAGGCTGGGATTTTGACAACGATACGGTTACGAAATCCATAAAGCTTTATGCGAAATGGACCCCGGTCAGTTATGCGATTTCCTATGATCTTGCGGGCGGAAATCTTGCAGCCGGGACTGCGAATCCGGAAACCTATAACATTGAGACCGCATCCTTTATGCTGAAGAATCCCGTTAAAAGCGGTTATATGTTTAAGGGATGGAGCGGGACTGCTTTAACGGGAACCGAAAACACGACGGTTACCGTTTCAAAGGGCAGCACAGGTGCGCGCGCATACACGGCCAACTGGACCGAACAGAATGCCGGCCGTACTTTACCGGTTTCTTTTGAGACAAACGGCGGCAGTCATATTGCCGTGCAGTATGTGAACTACAAAGGGAAAATATCAAAGCCGGGCAATCCTGTAAAAAGCGGCTATGATTTTTCCGGCTGGTACGGTGACGAAACACTGACCACGGTCTGGGATTTTGACAACGATACAGTTACGGAATCCATAGAGCTCTATGCGAAATGGATTCCGGTCAGTTATGCGATTTCCTATGATCTTGCAGGCGGAAATCCTGCAGCCGGGACTGCGAATCCGGAAACCTATAACATTGAGACCGCATCCTTTACGCTGAAGAATCCCGTTAAAAACGGTTATATTTTTAAGGGATGGAGCGGGACTGATTTAAAGGGAGCCGAAAACACGACGGTTACCGTTCCGAAGGGCAGCACAGGTGCGCGCGTATACACAGCCGGCTGGACCCGTCATTATTCCGGCGGCTCTTTTTCGGACGGAGGCGGTTTCTACAGGGGTGTGATTGCATACGGCGGCAGCAGATGGGTTTCCGTAATCGTTGCGGCAACGGCAACGGTACCGGCGCATATTGTCTGGAAACTGAGGTATGCAAACGGTGGCTATGCAGCGAATACCTGGGAAAAAGTGAATGGTGACTGGTATTACTTTGATGCGGACGGCAATATGATGACCGGTTCTGTTACAGTCGGAAACGCAGTCTATTATCTGAATCCGGCAAACGGCGCAATGATGTCCGGTTGGGTCCGGATTGGAACGGACTGGTATTATTTTATGGATGCGGCACATGCAACGGCAGCGCAGCCGTACGGATCCCTGGTGAGAAACGGCAAGACACCGGATGGCTATACCGTAGACAGAAACGGCAGGTACGTCGGATTCTGAAAAGGGCGATGAAACAGTCAGTTCCGAAGGCCGTTTTATCCGGGCAGATTGTAATTATTCAGCCTTAAATCTATTGACATGCTGTCTCAATCAATGGTATTATAACCCGGTACCTGAAAAGGTACGCAGAATAAGGCTTAGAGGAATCGTACAGTCGGTAGTACGGCGGTCTCCAAAACCGTTAACGGGCGTTCGAGTCGCTCTTCCTCTGCTGGAGCAGAAAGTCTAGTAAAATACAGACTTGCTGCTCTTTTTTTGTGCCTGTAAAAATCGGCTAAGCCGAAATCAGGGGAATGAAAGGGACATTGGTGACCGCAAAAACGGACACCAAAATGGACACCAGGCATTACCCGGAAAAACACATGCTGATTTTCTGCCTGATATTGACACAGTGTCAGAAATGGGGTATACTGACGCAATGTCAGAAATAAACCCGTATAGGAGACGGCAATATATGACTGCAGAGAGAAGAAGACTACCGGAAGAAGTGCGAAGAGAAGAAATTCTGGATGCCTGCGACAGGCTGTATGAGAAGCAGGGATTCCGGGATATCACGATAAAAGACATCAGCAGTGAGACCAGTTTCTCCCGTCCTTCCATTTACAATTATTTTGAGACAAAAGAGGAAATCTTTCTTGGACTTCTTACGAGAGAGTATGAATTGTGGACAGCAGATCTGAAAAAAGCGGAGGATTCCGGAATAAGACTGACGAAGGTGCAGCTGGTTCGGAAAATTGCAGCATCGCTTCAAAAACGCAGGACACTTCTGAAAATAATGGCAATGAACCTTTATGAAATAGAAGGGAACAGCCGTCCTGAGCGCCTTGTGGAATTTAAGAAAAAATTTGCAGCGTCTCAGAATGCTTTCGGAAGTTTACTGCGGAAAGCAATTCCCGATCTGACCGGGAAACGCGCGGATGAAATCCGTTATGCTTTCTTTCCTTTTATGAACGGTATTTATCCGTATGCGTATCCGACAAAAAAGCAATGCCAGGCCATGGACAAAGCAGGAGTTACCTATCACCGTATGACAATAGCAGAGATCACAGAGGGATTCCTGAAGCAGATCCTGTAAAAATGTAAAAACAGATTTCAGGAAAGAATAATCCCATGAAATAAAGTCCAAAAAGCAGCTTTTCTGCAGGAGGCGCAATACGAATAAAATGAGAATGATTTCAGCACTGCTTTTGACCGCCGCTTTCGGCATAATCCTTTCTGCCTGCGGCAGTACGGCTCCTGAAAGCAAAAGTATTGAACAGGCCACAGCTACACGGCAAATATCGTCAAACAGTGAAACCGTAAAGGCGGTTGAGACATCTGCTTCTGCAAAAGCAACTTCAGCAGGCACACCAGCACAATCCGCTTCGACTGCATCAGCGGATAAAACCGGCGGCACTCTGGTTGCTTATTTTTCCTGTACCGGTAACACAAAAGGTGTGGCGGAAACAATCGCGGAAATTACCGGAGGCACGCTTTATGAGATTACGCCTGCACAGCCCTATACAGATGCGGACCTGAACTACAACGACAACAGCAGCCGCTCGACAAAGGAACAGAATGACAAAAGTGCACGTCCCGAAATCAGCGGAACGGTTGAAAACTGGGATCAGTATAACACGGTTTTTCTCGGTTATCCCATCTGGTGGGGAGAGGAACCAAGGATTTTAGACACCTTTGCGGAAAGTAATGACTTTACCGGCAAGACTGTGATCCCATTCTGTACATCCGGAGGCAGCGGGATAGGTTCGAGCGGTAAAAATCTATCGGGACTTTCTTCCGGAAGCGGAAAATGGCTTGAAGGCAAACGGTTCAATAACGGTGTATCCGCCAAAGACATTTCAGACTGGCTTTCGAAACTCGGGATCAGGTGAATGTAATATGAAAAACGAAAGGAGCATATCATGAATCAAAAGAAAATCATCCCCGGAACCGGCGGTGACAGACTGGTTTCCTATGAGAATCGTACGGGTGAAGAGTCCATGGTCTATTTTACCCGGGAACTGTCTGCGGAAGGCCTGCTCCGTGTTTATGACAAAGTCGGTGGCGGCATAACGGGCAAGGTCGGTGTCAAGCTGCACACCGGAGAAAAGAACGGACCCAATATCATCCCGAGGGACTGGGTAAAAACATTCATGGCCCGGCGTCTCCCGGACAGTGCCATTGTGGAGACCAACACTTATTATGAAGGTGACCGTTATACCACCAGACAGCATAGAGAGACTCTTGCTGTCAACGGCTGGACATTCGCGCCGGTTGATATTCTTGATGAAGACGGCACGGCTCTTCTTCCTGTCAAAGGCGGCAGGTGGTTCGAAAACATGTCTGTCGGCAGTCATCTGCTGAACTATGATTCCCTGATTGCCCTGACGCATTTCAAGGGACATGTCCAGGGCGGTTTCGGCGGTTCCGACAAAAATCTGGGCATCGGATGCGCCGACGGACGGATTGGAAAAAAATGGATTCACACGACGCCCGGACAGCCGAACCAGAGGGATATTGCGAAGGAAGAGTTCATGGAACGGATGACGGAATCCACCAAGTCGGTCGTCGACCATTTCGAAAACCACATCATTTTTATCAACGTCATGCGTAACATGTCGGTCTCCTGTGACTGCGAGGGCTGTGCCGCTGCACCGGTGGTTACACCGAATGTGGGTATTCTGGCATCGACTGATATTCTCGCTCTGGATCAGGCCTGCATCGATATCGTTTTTGCCATGAAGGAGAGGGAGCATCATGATCTTGTAGAGCGTATGACAAGCAGGCACGGTCTGCGGCAGCTCACTTATATGAAAGAACTGGGAATGGGAAACGACCGCTACACCATTTCTGACACGGATCATGACGATGCTGTCATTGCACTGCAGGAAACGGTAAAGGGATTAAAGCCGTTTTCACTCGAGTAACAGTATTGCACGGTATCAAGGAAACAGAACGAAGGGGTGTCGGAAGCATGATCGCGGATGAATTTATCCGCGGTGCTTCCAAAAACGGAAATCAAATAACGGATCAGGTAGATGAAAGAGTGGTCATGAATTCCTTCCGGCCTTCTGCCATAATGCTCTGAATATACAAACTGTGCGTTTGCCGTTATAATGGAACTATAACGTTGAAAGGAAACAGATACCATGACAAAACTGACCCGGAAGGATCAGATCTTTATCGGCATAACGCTGTTTTCCATGTTTTTCGGCGCCGGAAATCTGATCTTTCCGCCATTTCTGGGACTGCAGGCCGGAAATAATATACTGCCCGCCTTTGCGGGTTTTGCGATCAGCGCGATCGGACTTCCCGTACTGGGTGTGGCCGCCGTTGCGCGTTCGCACGGGCTTTCCGCTCTGGCAGGACGCGTAAGCCGTATATTTGCGGCAGTCTTTACCATGCTCATTTACCTGTCAATCGGGCCTTGTCTTGCCATTCCCCGTACGGCAAGCACTTCCTTTGAAATGGCGGTTACGCCGTTTGCCGGAAATCCTTCCGCGTGGATCAGGACCGCCTATTCCGTTGTGTTTTTCGGAGCTGCACTGGCTCTGGCGCTGAAGCCTTTAAAGCTGGTGGACAGGCTCGGCAAACGGCTGGCTCCGGTTCTTCTTATTCTGATCGCGGTTCTTTTCTTCGGATGCCTGTTTACGGGCGGAAGCGCTCCGGGGACACCCACACCCGCGTTTGCGGTTTCTCCCGCCGTCCAGGGGTTTCTGGACGGGTATCAGACCATGGATGCCATGGCAGCGCTGATTTTCGGAATAGTACTGGCAGCCAATATCCGCGCCAGGGGAATGCGGGACGATGGCGGCGTGGTCCGTGTCACCATCCGTGCGGGATGGATTGCAGGTTTCCTGTTTGCGGTTGTGTACGGAGCGCTTGCCTATATCGGCGTTTCGCGCGGAAAACCGGACATGACCAACGGGGCAGAGCTTTTAAGCCGGACGGCAGACGGTCTGTTCGGCAGGGCCGGGACGGTCATTGTAGGCGCCATTTTCGTCATTGCCTGTCTGAACACCTGCATCGGACTGATCTGCTGCTGCGCGGAATATTTTTCTCAGCTGGTCCCGGGGATAGGCTATACGGTGTGGGCGGTCATATTTGCCGTCGTGAGTACGGTCGTTTCCAATGCGGGACTGAACGCCATTCTGAAGTTTTCCGTACCGCTGCTGACGGCGCTGTATCCGATGGCCATTGTTCTGATCGCTCTGGCATTTCTGCCGGAAAAATGGCAGGAGAGGCGGTTCCTTTACCCCTTAACGGTCGGTGTGACGGGAGTTTTCAGTATTCTGGCTGCTTTGGACAGTTCCGGCATTACGGTTCCCGCACTGACTTTAGGCGCAAGAAAAATTCCGTTTTACGCGGTCGGCCTCGGATGGCTCTGCCCGGCAGTTCTGGGATTTGCCGCAGGGATGCTGATCAGAAAAAACCGGACTTAAGACTTTCGGTAAAATAAAACATACATTTCTTTCAGACAAAGGAGAAGACATGGCAAAAAAACTGGTGGCATATTTTTCGGCAAGCGGTATCACACGGAAGGCAGCGGAAAGAACGGCAAAGGAACAGGGAGCAGACCTTTTTGAAATCAGGCCGGTACAGCCGTATACGTCAGCAGATCTTGACTGGACCAATAAGAAAAGCAGGAGCACACTGGAGATGCAGGATAAGTCCTCAAGACCCGAAATCGCGGAAAGAAAGGAAAATATGGGCGAATATGACGAGATCTTTCTCGGATTTCCAATCTGGTGGGGTGTTGCGCCTCATATCGTAAATACATTTCTGGAGAGCTATGATTTTACGGGGAAAACGATATCGCCGTTTGCAACGTCCGGCGGAAGCGGGTTTGGAAGAAGCGGGGAAGAACTGAAGATTTCCGCACCGGCGGCCGTATGGAACAAAGGAAAGATGCTTCGCTGAGGTCGGGAGGCCGTCAATAGTTACAAATATAAAATCAACTTGATTATGTACGAATATAATGTTATTATTTAACTGCATTAAATAACAAAGGATCTTCGGACAAGGAGATTATATGCAGTTTAAACTGACGACAGATTATGCTATACGGTGTGTGCTTTATCTTGCCATTTATCCTGGCAGCGCCAGCGCGGAAACAATCGGAAAAGCAATGGGAATCACACCGAACTATGCGCAGCGCATTCTTCAGAGCCTGAAAAACAACGGCATCATCTATTCCATTCAGGGAAACGGGGGAGGGTATGTTCTTGCCAGGCACCCGGAAGATATCAAGGTACTGGATATCATAAAGACACAGGAGCAGACCATGCGGATTAACCGCTGTCTGGAAGACGACGGGTTCTGCAGCAGAAAGGGCGTCGAAAATAATTGCCCGGTCCACTCTTATTATTCGGAGCTGCAGGAAATCATCATTAACTATCTGTCAAAGACTTCGGTCAGAGACCTGTTGCAGCCGAGGGTCGTGGAAAACGCAAACGTATGAGAGATCAGACAAAAATACCGCAGGGCCATGAATAAGGCTCCGCGGTATTTTTCTGCTTTCCGACCGGTAAAATATTATTCATTGTAGCGTTTCTGGAGGCTATCGATCTGTGCGTCGGAAAGATAAAACGGAGTTCCGGCACAAAGGCACCGCCATTGGATTTCCGCTACCCATTCGCAGGTAAGGGCAAGATTGAAAGCTTCTTCCATGCTGGAACCGCAGGTGATCAGCCCGTGATTTTCAAGTAAGACGGCATTGCTGTTGCCGATCTTGGCCTGTACATCGGCGGCAAGCTCCAGCGTGCCGTAAGTATGAAACGGAACGGAAGGAACCGTACTGACGCCGGTTTTGGCCAGAGCGTAATGGACTGCCTTAAGCGGGACATGCATGCAGGCAAGTGTGGTACAGAATTTGGAATGCATGTGAACCACCGCCCTTGCGTTCAGCCGGCATTCGTAGATAGCCGCATGCAGGGCCTGTTCACTGGAAGGAGTCCGGGTTCCCTCGAGCAGATTGCATTTACGGTCGATAATGTCGATATCTTCCGGACTGAGCATTCCCGTGGAAACTCCCTCCGGACTGATGGCGATATCGCCTGTTGCGGGATCGTATACGCTCAGATTACCGGAAACACCGAAGGTAAGTCCCCTGTCTACAATCTCTTTGCCGTACTTTATGATTTCATTCCTGGCCTGTTCCATCAACATAGGTATCATCCCCCTTACTGGTTGTTTTTTGATTTCTTTCTCTTATATTACTATATCCCGCGCAAAAATGAAAGCAAAAAACATAAATATGTCTGTAAAAAACATTATTTCTTTTGGAAAAAAGATATTTTGAATTGCCAAACGGGAAATTTTGAGTTAATATGAAAATACATCATGATACAGGGGGAGCAATCATATGAAAATACGCGAAATCAAAGATGTCAATAATTTCAATAAAATGATCGATCAGTGCAAGGGAACCGTGGAACTGATTTCTCCGGAAGGCGACCGCCTGAACCTGAAATCGAAACTTTCAAAATATGTGGCTTTTGCCAAAATGTTCTCGAATCCGGAAATACCGGAGCTCGATATCGTTGCATATGAAAAGGAAGATATCGAGAGGATTGCGAATTACATGATGTACGATAACGTCTGAAAAAGAATGATGCAGCAGGAAATCAATCAAAAGTGCAAGGTCGGAGGCGGAAATTGGAAAATAACGGTACCTGTGAAATTGTGATTGTGGGATCGGCACATACGGATCTTCAGCTTTATCCGGTCGGCCGCGATGTTCTGGAAAAGCCTTCCTATTCCGTAAAACAGATGCTTCTTACGGTCGGGGGCGATGCAATCAACGAAGCAACGGTTCTTACGCATCTCGGTCACAAGGTAAAGCTCGTGACCTGCATCGGGAAGGACTCCATCGGCGATTTCGTGATCGAGCACTGCACGAAAAACAAGATAGACACTTCCTGCATCAAAAGGGACCCGGAGAAGACCACGTCCATCAACGTCGGCCTGGTCGCGGAAGACGGGGAGCGCACGTTTATCAATAACCGGAGCGGAAGCATATGGACGTTTGCGCCCAAAGACGTAAACCTGGATGCGGTTTCGGAGGGCAAAATCCTTTCATTTGCCAGCATTTTCAACAATCCGCTTCTGGACGAAAGCATTATGATCCCGCTGTTTAAAAAGGCAAAAGACAGAGGGATGATCATCTGCGCGGATATTGTGGCAAGCAAGAACGGGGAGACCATAGACAGCATCAGAAATGCGCTTCCTTATATTGATTACTTTTTCCCGAACTATACGGAAGCAAAGGAAATCGCAAAAAAGGACAGCCTGGATGAGATCGCCGACGTTATTTTAGGCTGCGGCGTCAAAAACGTCATCATCAAGACCGGCAAAGAGGGATGCTTCATCAAGAACATCGGAACAACGCTCCGCATTCCGGCTTATCCGAAGGCAAAGTGCATTGACACGACCGGAGCAGGCGATAACTTCGCATCGGGCTTCATCAGCGGGCTGCTGGAAGGAAGAGACCTGAAAGCCTGCGCGGAATTCGCCAACTGCACCGCATCAGTCTCCGTCGAGAAGATCGGAGCGACCGCCGGCGTAACGGACCGTGAGACCGTAGAAGAAAGATTCAGGGAATACAAGAAGATCCTGAACCGGTAGACGCGCGGAAAACTTGCTTTTTACGGAAGCCTGATTTATGATTGGAATGTTGGTATAATATAGGTATCATTCACAGTTTTATGTCAGAGATCAGGGGGATGCATTGTGGCACAGAAGGGCCGTTTGGACAAGATCCGCGAAATCATAAAACAGGATAAAAAGGTCCTGGTACTTGATCTGAGCGAACAGTTCGGCGTAACGCCGGAGACGATCAGGCGAGATCTGGAAAAGCTGGAGAACGAAGGGCTGGTTGTCAGAACCTACGGGGGAGCGGCCTTAAACGGCCAGACCCAGGAAAATTCCGAAAAGATCAGCTTTATCAAGCGTTCCAGGACAAACGTCGAGGAAAAGCGCTCCATTGCGGCGATCGCGGCAACCAAGATACCGGCTAACGCAAGCATAGGGTGCGACGCAAGTTCGACGGTTATGGAGCTCTTAAGTCTCCTGAGCGAACGGGAGGACCTTCTGGTCCTTACGAACTCTGCCTCGGTCATTCATGACATGGAAAACACCAAGTTTGAAATTCTTTCGACCGGCGGGCTCTTAAACAGACAGTCTTTTTCCATGCAGGGCGGCGTTGCCAGGACAACGATACAGGAATACCATCTTGACATGGTCTTTATCAGCTGCAAGGGGATAAACAGCAACGGCATCTACGATTCCCATGAACTGGAAGCGGACGTCAAAAAGGCTCTGATCGAGCGCGGGCACAAGGTTTTTCTTCTGGTTGATCATACAAAATTCGACCGGGTCGCCTTTATGAAGCTTACGGAACTGGATCATATCGATGCCCTGATCACGGACCGGGAACCGGAAGAAAAATGGATGATGTTGTTTAACCAGTTCAATATCGAGGTCTTTTATCCCGGAAAATAAAAAAGAAGCAAAAATACGGCAGAGAGGTACATTTCGCAAAGCGGCGGAATGTACCTTTTTTTATTCTTTGGTCTGTTTTACGGCACAGATGAAAGGATTGTATTATATTACATACAAAAAAGTTTAAAACAAAGAAAAATATCTTTAAAACAAACAAATTTAGCTTGCTAAATACAGAACGCTATGTTAATATTAGACAAGCGAAGATCAAATATGGCCGTGACATCGGTTTTTATGCCGGAAATAAAGGAAATAGACGAAACACAGAAAAAAAGAATATTGTGAACGGATTTTGTATCAGAAAAGGAAGTCAGTAAAGGAGGAAACTGCACATGAGCATGTTTATGCAGGCCTTGTTTGAAGGCATTATCAACGGCTCCACCCTGGCGCTGATTGCCATGGGTATTTCCCTTGTCTGGGGCGTTATGGGTATCTTAAGCTTCAGCCAGGGCGAATTTCTTATGATCGCCATGTTCTTCACGTTCTACGTTAACAGGTTTTTCGGATTGGATCCCATTTTCATTCTGCCGTTTGCAATGGCTTTCATGTATGTTTTCGGATTCTTTATTTACAAACTGATCATTGCAAAAGCGCTGAAGGGACCTGTGCTTTCACAGAGACTGATCACCTTTGCGCTCAGTATGGTTCTTGTCAATCTTGCACTTCTTATTTTCGGCGGAGAGTTCCGGACAATCCCCAAAGTTATGATCAGCGGATCGATCGATCTCGGATTCATGACGCTGGCAAAGCAGAAGATTGTTCCGTTTGTCATTTCCGTCTGCGTGGCGGGATTCATGTTCTGGTTTCTGAATAAGACAAAGACCGGAAAGGCAATCCGTGCGACTTCCATGAACAAGACGGCGGCCGGACTGGTCGGGATCAACTCCGACAAGACCTTTGCCATGGCTTTCGGATTATCCGCGGCCATTGCAGGAGCAGCCGGCTGTGCTCTGACATACTTCTATTATATCTACCCGAACGTCGGCGGAAACTTCCAGCTGTTCGGATTCATCGCGGTCGTCATGGGAGGCTTCGGCAGCATACCGGGCGCGTTTTTCGCCGGTCTGATCATGGGCCTTGCGGATGCCTATACCGGCGTCTATATGAATACGGCTTTCAAGTATGTGGGTATCTGCGTCGTGTTCCTTCTGATCGTGCAATTCAAACCCAAGGGTCTGTTTGGAGGCAAGTAAAATGTTGAAAACAATTCGTGCAAACAGAAAATGGTTTATCGGACTCCTGATCGGTATCGTCGTTGCGGTTATGTTTCCGCAGATTGTGCAGATACGTTTCGTATGGAACCTTCTTTCCCTGATCCTGATATGGTCTATCGTAGGTATGGGATGGAATGTCATAGGCGGATACTGCGGACAGGTTTCAAACGGTCACAGCATGTTTTACGGAATCGGTGCCTATACGGTGGCGCTGGCTGCGCATTACTGGAAGATATCACCGTGGATAGCAATCTGGATAGGGGTTCTGATCTCCGCCGGCCTTGCTTTCCTGATCGGGAAACCGCTCTTAAGACTGAGAGGACATGTATTTGCAATTTCCACCATGGCCATTGCCGAATGCTGCCGGTATATCTTCATCAACTGGAAGTGGGCGGGCGGTGCGACCGGCGTTTACATCTATTCCAAGAATGCAAATCCGTGGCTGTCCATGCAGTTCAAGAACCCGCTTTACTATTATTATGTATTCCTTGGTTTTACGGTCCTTGTCCTTGTCGTGATCAAGGTTCTGGACAAGTCAAAGTTCTTCTATTATCTCCGTACCATCAAGGGGAATGAGACGGCAGCCGAAAGCGTCGGGATAAACGCGGCGAAATACAAGATCAGGGCGTATATGCTCAGCGCCGCCATTGTAAGTCTCGGCGGAAGCCTTTACGCACAGTTCCTGCTTTACATTGATCCTTCCACACTGATGACACTGAATATTTCCATGATGATTGTTCTTACGGCCGTCATGGGCGGTGTCGGAACGGTTATGGGTCCCATACTCGGCGCGATCGTACTTACCACGATATCCGAATATTCGCGTGTCTATCTTGGAAAATTCGGCGGACTGGATATGATCCTGTACGGAGTGCTCGTTATTCTGATCGTTCTGTTTGTTCCGGGAGGAATTGTATCTCTGTTCGGGAAGAAATTCGCATCCCTCAAAAGAAAAGGAAGCAGTGAGGTCACAGGAGGGTGAAGATGGAAAACATACTGGAGATCAAAAAAGCAACCAAGAAATTCGTTGGACTGGTGGCCAACGAAAATGTGACCTTTGATGTTGGAAAGGGCGAGATCGTAGGCGTTGTGGGCCCGAACGGAGCAGGAAAGACGACTTTGTTCAATTCCATCAGCGGCGCGCATCATCTGACGGAAGGAACGATCACCTTCAAGGGTACGGACATTACCAATATGAAAGCCTACGATATCTGCAGGCTCGGTATAGGAAGAACATTCCAGATTCCGCAGTCCCTGACGGAGATGATGGTCTATGAAAATGTTCTGGTAGGCGCGCTCTGCAAATGCAAAAACATGGATGAGGCAATGGATCTTGTCGACAAGACACTGGATCTGTGCGAGATGAAGGACATGAAGTACGAATCGGCAGGAAAGCTGAACGTACCGCAGAAAAAACGTCTCGAGATTGCCCGCGCAATGGCAACGGAACCCGAGCTTCTGCTTCTGGATGAAACGATGGCTGGACTGAACGCAACGGAACGTAAGGATGCCGTTAATCTGATCAAGAAAATCAATTCCATGGGAGTTTCCATTCTTACCATCGAACATAATATGGATGTGGTCATGAATGTTTCCCATCGTGTTGTCGTTCTGGTTTCGGGGAAAGTCCTTATGGTCGGTACACCGAAGGAAGTCACTTCGAATCAGGATGTCATTGATGCCTATCTCGGAGGAGGTGCGAAGAAAAATGGCTGATGCAAAAACAATACTGGAGGTCAAGGATCTGGTTGCCGGCTATAACGGAATGGCGGTTCTGCATCATGTCAGCTTTGCTGTCCGGGAAGGCGAAATCCTTGCAATCCTCGGATCCAACGGATCCGGAAAAACAACGACATTAAGAGCCCTGACCGGCACAATCAAGCCGATGAGCGGACAGATCTTTTACCAGGGAGAGGATATCACGGGAACACCTTCCTATAAACTGGTGAGCAAGGGAATTGTAATGGTCCCGGAAGGAAGACTTCTTTTCGGCGGAATGACCGTGGAAGACAACCTGGAAATGGGAGCTTATCTGACAAACGACAAGGCGGTCATAGCAAAACGTCTTAAAACCGTATACGAACTGTTCCCCCGCGTGGAGGAAAGAAAACAGCAGATCGCCAACACGCTTTCCGGAGGAGAGCAGCAGATGGTCGCCATTGCGAGAGGACTGATGTCCGACCCGAAACTGCTGATTCTGGACGAACCTTCCCTCGGTCTTATGCCGAAGCTGGTGCAGGAGATTTTCCGCTTCGTGAGAAAGATCGCGGATCTGGGAATAACCGTCATCATAGTGGAACAGAACGCGGTGGATACCCTGGCACTCTGCGATTACGCCTTCATTATTCAGAACGGTGAATCGGTCATGGAAGGAAAAGGTCAGGAACTGCTGAACAATGATGATGTCAAAAAAGCATACCTCGGCGGCTGATTCATGAAAAAACCGGTTTATATCTCCGTTGATGTAGGCGCCACCAATATCAAAATGCTGGCTGCAGAATTCGACGGACAGAGGATAAAATGCACGGACAGTTTTCAGACGGCAGATCCTCCGGCGGTAAAAAACGGACATGAGTATGTGAACACGGACAGGATCCTTTCCGTTATCAGAGAGGGAATCCTGAAGTTTAGGGAAAGCAGCCTGCCGGTTTCCCTCGGAATAGATACCTTCGGAAACGGTTACGGGATAACGGATAAAAGAGGCATGCTTACGGAAGAGCCTCATTTCTACCGCGACGGAAGAATAGATCATATCAGGGAACATATTCACAGGTATTATACGGACAGGCAGCTTTATGACATGACGGGAAATTTTCCGATCAAAACGCGCGGGTTATTTCATCTATATCAGGATGTGATTGAAAAATCCGACGGCATCCGTTTCGGTGAACATCTTCTTCCTCTCCCGAGTCTGCTGGAATACATGATCACGGGCGAGACCGGATCGGAGCGGACCATGGCATCGGTCCTGTATATGCTGGACAGAAACGGAGAGAACTGGAACTTTGAACTTTTCCGACAGATCGGAATTCCGGACAGGCTGTTCTTGCCTCTTCAGGATCCCGGCATCATCAGAGGAAAGATCGCTGAGAAATTTTCGGGGACAGACCGGATTGCCGGTATTCCGGTGGTATGTGTGGCGGGACATGATACGGAATCCGCACTGATCGCCGCACCCGGTCTTGACAGAAACAGTGCATTTATCAGTCTCGGGACTTCGTTCATATTCGGGGCAAGGACGGACGCACCGGTCATAAACGACAAAAGCTACGTAAACGGTTTCAAAAACATGCGGGGCGCATTCGGTACATTCTCCCTCTGCCGTGATTTCCCGGGTTTCTGGATTCTGGAACGGTGCATGGAACAGTGGAGAAAGGAAATACCGTCGCTGGATTACGAAGGCGTATCAAGGGCGGTGAAAGCCGCAGGTCATGAGAAGGCCTTTATCGATATCGGGGATGACAGATTCCGTGTCAGCGAAGGAAACATTCTTGAAGTCATCCGGGATTACTGCCTGGAATCGGGTCAGAAACCGCCGGAAGGAATTCCGGAAACGGCAGCCTCCCTGTTCGGAAGCTATGCACGGTATCTTAAGAAGTGCATGGAAGAACTGCAGCAGGTGACAGGTGTTAAATACCGGAAACTGATCGCGGTAAACGGAGGGGTAAGGAACAGACTTCTGATGCAGATGTTTGCGGATACGCTGAAAATACCGGTTGTGGCCGGAAGCCCTTATGCATCGGCACTCGGAAATCTTCTGATTCAGATTTATGCGTCCGGTGAAATTTCATCGGAAAAGGATATCAGTGAAATTGCCGGCAGCAGTACAGAGCCGGTTATATATGAAAGTTAAAAGCGGAGGGAACGGATGGACAGCAGGATAGATACGAAATGGATGGATCAGATCATTGAAGCAGGCGAAATGCTGCAGGATATGGACCTCGTAAATACATTCGAGGGAAACATTTCCATCAAGCAGGGAGATATTCTCTACATTACGCCGGGCAGGACAAACAAGAAAAAACTGACTTATGACAATATCTGCATTTTCGATGAGACCACAGGCAAGCAGCTGAGCGGAGGACGTTCTTCTTCCGAAACAAAAATGCACCGCGGAGCCTATGCCGTCAAGGAAGGCCTTCATGCCGCCGTGCACTGTCATGCGCCTTTCCTTACCGCACATGCCATTACGCATCAGCCGCTTGATTACAAGTGCCACCCGGAGCTCCTGTTCCATTTCAAGGATATTCCGGTCGTACCTTACGGAATGCCGGGTTCTGATGAGATCATCGAACATGCAAGACCTTATCTTCTGACCAGGAACCTGGTACTTCTTGCCAATCACGGTGTTCTGTGCGTTGCTTCCAACATGGCGCTCTGCTGCCAGAAGATCATCGCAGCCGAAAAATTTGCAAAAGTCATGTTCATTGCCAATCTGATGGGAAAGCCGGTCGATATCCCCGAAACGGAAATCTACCGCCTGATGGGAAGAGAGCTTGAACTGTAGGGAGAGAAAAATGTACACAAATCTGAATCCGCGGACAATGGGACTGAACGCGCATTCTTTTGAAGATCTTCTGGATGCGGCACATAAGAACGGTTTCGGCGGAATAGAAGTACCCGCGCATGCATTCGGAAGTGTTGAAAAGGCCAGGGAAGCCGGGAAAAAGCTGGAAAGCCTCGGCATGAAATGGGGACTGATGATGGCGCCGTGCGATATGTTCAAGGCGGATGAAAGTCAGTTTGAAGAAGCACTTGACCAGTGGGACAGATGGCTGGAAAGAGCGAGAGCAGCCGGATGCACCAAAGCTTACAATCATTTCTGGCCGGGTTCGGACCGGATGGAATTCGAAGAAAATTTCGAATGGCACAGGAACAGGCTTGAAAAGATATACAGAGTCATGAAGAACAACGGTTTTCTCTACGGACTTGAATTCATGGGTGCAAAAACAGTCTGCAGCGCTTTCCGGTATCCGTTCATCAGAACGATCAGCGGAACAATGGCTCTGGCTGACAGCGTGAATCATGAAATCGGTTTTGTATTCGACACCATACACTGGTATACGTCGGGGGCGAAAAAAGAGGATCTCTATCTTTGCCTTGAGAATATACCGAGGATTGTAAATCTTCATCTGAACGATGCCTATCCCGGAAGAACTGCCGACGAACAGATTGACAGGGAGCGCGCACTGCCGAATGAATTCGGAACGATCGATTCCACATCGATTGTCAGGAAGTTCGCGGAAAAGGGATATGACGGACCTGTCATCATGGAACCCATGGCACCGACAACGGTCAGATATGAGAAATCGGATTTGAATGAAGCGGTAAAGGAAGCATCGCAATGCCTTGACGGAATCCTTCGCGGGGCGGGCGTCTTCAAATAAAATGAAAGAAACGGAAAAAACCAAGGAGAACAGGGAGGAAAAAATGTATAAAAAAATTTTAGCAGCAGTTGTAACGGCAACCATGATCTTCAGTCTGTCCGCATGCGTCGGTGACAATGCGGGAACAGGCAGTACCACGGCAGCGGCAACAGCAGCGGCAGGAGGCGCAGCGGCAGCTGCAGGAAATGCGGCGGCAAGCACAGCTGCGGCATCCGGAGCATCAGGAGATGAGATCAAGATCGGTTTCCTGACACCTATGTCCGGCAACAACGCTACATACGGCGCACAGGTTAAGGCAGGCGGTCAGATGATCGCAGATGTCATCAACGAAGAGCATCCCGAAATGGCAATGGCACTTGCAAAGGAAGCCGGGCTTCCGAATCTGAACCATGCGAAAATCAAACTTGTCTTTGCGGATTCCAAGCAGGATCCTACTACGGCGGCATCCGAAGCAAAGCGTCTGATCACGGAGGAACATGTAGTGGCAATGACCGGTCAGTACACCAGCGCCGTGACGAAGTCGGTTGCAGTCGTTACCGAACAGTACGGAATTCCGCTTCTGACAGCAGGTTCTTCACCCTCCCTTACGGATGCAACCACAGGATTCCACTGGTATTTCCGTTTCGGTGCGAACGATACCTATTACATCCGCGATTCCTTTGAGCTGATCAAACAGCTGAATGCGGAAAAGAACGCAGGGATCAAGACAGTCGGTCTGGTTTCCGAAGACAGTGAATTCGGTGCCAATATCGCAAAGGAAGAGGAACGTCTTGCAAAGGAATACGGCATCAACGTTGTAGTCGACATCACCTATCCTTCTTCTGCAACGAATGTTTCTTCCGAAGTCATGAAGATCAAAGCCGCAAATCCGGATGTTGTCATGATGTCCTCCTACGCGGCAGATGCCATCCTTTACGTCAAGACATTCAAGGAACAGAACTATGTACCGAAGATCCTTCTTGGGCAGAGAGGCGGATTCGTTCAGCCTGACTTCCTCAACACCATGGGCAAGGATATGGAATATATCTGCACGACCGGCGGCTGGACTTCCGATCTGAAGTCGGATACAAGCAAGCAGCTGATTGAACTCTACAAGAAGTATACGCCGGACGGACTGGATCTGAGCGAAGGCGTTGTAAAGGATATGTCCAATGTTCTGCTTCTGGCTCTCGGCATCAACCAGGCGGGAAGCACGGATCCGGACAAGCTGAACGATGCTCTCCGTAATCTGAAGGTGGATACGAAGACACTGCCCATTCCGTGGACGGATATCACCGTGGATCAGTACGGACAGAATACTTCCGCCAATACGTTTGTCATGCAGATGAAGGACGGAAAGTATCAGACAGTATGGCCGTCAGACCAGGCAGCTATCGACATTACCTATCCGATGCCTGCATGGGATGCGAGATAACACGGATAAGACAGATAAATTGTTAAAAAAACAGGAACGGAGATAACAGGCATGCTTGTAACACTTGATAAATTGTTACCGGAATATATGAATAAAAAAGCCGCCGTCGGCGCATTCAATCTTGCACTGTTCCCGGACATCAAAGTCCTGATCGATGCAGCGGAAGAACTGAAAGCTCCTGTTATCATGCAGATCAGCCCGGTCGTATCGGAGTTCATGGGATATGACTACTGGGGGATGGTTGCGGGAGAAATGGCAAAACGCGCTTCGGTTCCCGTGGTGCTTCATCTGGACCATGCAAGCAAAACGGAGGCAATATGGAAGGCACTGGATGCGGGTTATTCCTCCGTCATGTTTGACGGATCGCAGCTTCCGTTTGACGAGAACGTAAAGACAACGCAGGAAGTCGTGAAGCGTGCGGAAAAATACGGCGCTTCCGTGGAAGCGGAAATCGGTTCGGTTGCCTATCTCGGAAAAACAACGCACAAGGATCAGCTTTCCGATCCGAAAGCAGCGAAGGACTTTGCGGAAGCATCCGGATGCGGCTGCCTTGCGGTTTCGGTGGGGACCATGCATATGATGCGTTCCCAGACGGCAAACATCCATTTTGATCTGCTGGAGGAGATACAGAACGAAGTAAAGATTCCGCTTGTCATTCACGGATCGTCCGGACTGCCGGATGATCAGCTGACAAAGCTCTGCAATTATCACGTCTGCAAGATTAACATCGGGACGGCACTGAGGATAGCGTTCGATAAGGGACTCAGGGCAGAGCTGGCGGAGCGTCCTAATGATTATGTTTATATTGATCTGCTGAAGCGCCCGCTGGAAGACGAGAAACAGGTCGTCCTTCACAAGATGAAGCTTCTGGGCTTCTGATCCATGTAAACCGATGATGTAAAACAAAAATGCAAACCAATGCAGGGATATCCGGCTTCAGGCTAATAAACCTGCAGCCGGATATTCTGATTGGATACCAATCCAAATAAACCACCTGCTCGGCAGGTGGACCCCGAATCGGCTTAAGCCCTAGAATAAAGAACCTCCAAGATTATAATAAGTGACGGGTCCGAAACCGCACAAATTACAACAAGGA
>Ga0183098_10499_pt1 | contig 72567 bp, 58 predicted proteins | sample BioMet9_FD_128884 | JGI IMG/M metagenome (GOLD analysis project Ga0183098, IMG submission 128884) | Microbial communities from bioreactor (seeded with sewage sludge) at Lawrence Berkeley National Lab, California, USA - Biofuel... | ecosystem: Engineered > Bioreactor > Anaerobic > Unclassified ...
CCGTCTTTGTCTCAGGCTTCGTTACTATGACTGTCGCGCCAGAACTGGTCGATGTGTCTACCTTGTAGACATTCGTATCCTTGGAATTGTCCGCATTGACAGTCGTTCCTGCCTTAGGCTGAACTGTTATTTCACATGTATCAGAAACCTCTCCAAGTCCATAGTTGTTTGTTGTTACCGTAATTGTAGTTTTTCCTGCTGCAACTGCAGTGACTTTTCCGTTTGCATCGACTGCTGCTACTGCCGGGTCGCTGCTGGTCCAGGTAAATTTGGCTGCCGGATCCTTGGCTGTTGCTGTCAACGCGGAAGATTCTCCTGCTACTATACTCATAGCCTTGCTGGAAACAACAACAGTATCATCTTTTGCTTTGTCAAGAACTCTTACCGAATAGTCTGTATCACTGTTCTTTGTTACAAGACTTGTGCTTGGAACATAGTTTTCAGGATCAACTGTGAATGTACCTGCGTTGATAACTAATTTTAAATCATTTACTTTATATGACTCTTCACCAGTCGCTGAAGTTTCATTGATATTTCCTGCAAATGAGCCATTATCTATCGTAAGAACAGGTGCGTCAATGCTGTCTTTTGCTATAGTCTTGATAACATCGCCTGTTCCAGTCTGCTTGAAAGTGCCACCTTTAACAACAACGCCTGTATCTGTTCCATTACCTGTGTAAGCAGTTTTGTTTTTTATCTTTACTGCGGGAATGGTCTCTTTTGCTTCAAATGTTCCACCACTAATTGTAAGCGGTGAATTATTGGCATCTGACACACATGCTCCCTGAGTGTTCTGAGAATCATTAGTTGTGAATGTACCATCCTTGATCGTCATCTTGGCATACCAGTCACCATTTTTGACTACAAAGTGTGAGCCGTTGAATGTTCCGCCGTTGATGGTCATATCAGCGTCTTTTATCATTACACTCTTCATCTTATCAGGCGTATCACACTGTCCATGGTTAGTATTCTTTTCTGCTTCTGTATATGAAGAATACTGACCGTTTACCTGATGATCAACACCGTTGATAACTGCCGTATCACTGTTTTTTGCAGGATCCTTAAATGCAACTGTTGTTCCCTTGTTTATTGCCATATCGCCAAGATTGACAATAATATACCAGTCGCCGCCTGTTACATCATAGTCGTTGAAAGTGCCGCTATCAAGTGTTGCCTGCGCTCCAATTGCATTGAACAATGCTGTACTGTATTTACCGCCGGCTGACACCATTCCAGTCTTTCCTGCGCTGCTGTCAGCAACAGTTAGATCACCTCTATTGACAATAGTTCCTGTAAGCTCGTTACTGTCATTAAGGCCCTTGTGTCCCGGATCTTTCGCTGTTTCACCATTGAGTTTATGACCGTTCAGATCCAGTGTCATTTTTTTATTCTTTGGGACACTGACATTCTTGGTTATATCTGTTCCCAGCTTTACTGTACCGTTATTGATATTGTTGAGCAGTGAATCCAGGCAGAGGTCATTCTCAGCCGTAAGTATACCACTAAAGTTTACATTGTCAGTCGAGCCGGAAATGAGTTTGCCATTAAACGATCCGCCTGTAACATCTATCGTGCTTGCTTTGCTATTCGTGCTATCTGCTGCAGAGCCGTATACGTGTATTGCATAATCCTTTTCGCTGGAAATATTTCCGCCCTTTATGGCTATATTTCCAATTCCACCGGGATATTCACTCTCTAGATTTGCCCCAGTTGCATAACCGACTTCAATACCGCCGCATGCAGTTTGCGTAGCATCACCCATCTTATCTCCAGCATTAGCAGTACCGTTACCAGAAACAGTTCCTGCATTTACTGTAAGGTTTCCACCTCTGACAACGATGCCGGCGCCTGTTGTTCCTTTGATGGTGCCTCCATTTACAACCACATCGCCTGCATTAGGATGATATAATCCACAGTTTTTCCAGCCAGAAGATTGTGTGTTTCCAATCAATGTTCCGTTATTCACTGTAATTGTGTATCCACCGTCATTAGTTTTTGTATCCTTGGTACCGTTTCCGCCTACAGCAGCATTATCCGAGCTCATTATTGTTCCGCCATTGACAGTTACATTGCCGCCTTTACCAAAGACTGCGATTCCCATCTCTTGAGATGTGATATTACCGCTTTCTACGATTACTGATGAATTTACTTGAGAACTATGGTCAGGTGTTTCGTCAGCTTTTACTGTGATTCCCTGACGAGCAGCCCGTATACTACCGTTTGATGCGGAATCTTTAATGGTAAGCGTTCCTCCTACAACGTAAAATGCATCTCCCTTGTCTGCTTCTTCTGTACCCTTATTGACCGTTAAAGCATGACCGTTCATATCAAATACTATATCTTTTGTTACTTGAGCTGTTGTTGTAGTTTCAATGTCAGCGCCTAAGACAATAGGTCCTCCATTCTCAATGGCAGCAGTCAGCTCTTCAGCTGTTTTAACAGTTGTCGCCGATGTGCCATCGCTTGCAAACGCCATCATGGGCGTCATAACTAATGTGACTGCCACCGACAGCACAATTGCAATAACTTTCCTTTTTAGATTCATAATATCCACCCTTTCTACAAAACTTATAACTTTGTAATTAATATAAGTACAACCACTAATTATTATAATTATAACACCATGAATGTATATGTTCAATATGTAAGCTATTTTTTAATTTTTTATTCTACATGGTAGGCTTTTGGTATAAGTAAATAATGACGCATCGCGTATAATAGTGCATTACGTCATTACAAGTTTAATTTCTTATTATTCTATTTATCATTCCGTTCAAGAATAGATGCTAATCTTATTGCTATGCTTACAAGATCTTTTCAACTGTCAGCTATGTCGGTTTTATTTCTGCTGCACTGCCATCAGCTCCGGTCTCTGCCCTTTCGCAGGTCCGATCTCTGTCTTTCCTCAGCCGCGGTCTCTGCCCTTTCTCAGGTCCGCTGCCTGAGCGTGAGCGGAAAGGTTCTCTCCGTGAGCGAGCCTGGATACCAGAGGAGCCAGCGATGTGCTTCCCCTGCGCGACATGCTCTGATGAGTGCAGACCTTGAGGAATGTGCCCACCCAGACGCCGCCGGTATATCTGGCCGCGCCCAGAGTCGGCAGAGTGTGATTAGTACCGCTGGCATAATCGCCGAAGACCTCGGCAGTGTTCTGTCCTATGAAAAGCGAACCGTAGTTATGGAGTTTCACGGCCGTTTCATGCTCATGTTCATTACTGATGCAGAGTTCGAGATGCTCCGGTGCATACTCGTTCGCATAGCGGACGCATTCGTCGATATCCTCAGCCAGCAGGATCTCACCGTAATCGGCCCACGACCTCGAGGCGATGTCAGCCGTATCCAGCGTCTCCAGTTCCTTTTCGACCGCCGCCGCGACAGCCCTGCCCAGGGCTTCATCAGTAGTGACCAGTATGCCCTTGGCCACAGGATCGTGCTCCGACTGCGCCAGGATATCAGCAGCGATGATCTCCGCATCAGCCGTCTCGTCAGCGATGACCAGTACCTCGCTGGGCCCTGCCAGAAAGTCGATCCCTACCTGTCCATAGCACTGGCGTTTGGCTTCCGTGACGAAGCTGTTGCCCGGTCCGACGATGATGTCGACCGGCTTTATTTCATCTGTCCCGTAGGAAGCAGCAGCAATTGCCTGAGCGCCGCCCATGACGTATATCTCATCGGCGCCGGCGATATCCATGGCGATCAGCGTCTTTGGATGTATGCAGCTCTGCCCCTTCACTGCCGGCGAACAGGCTATGACCCGTTCCACGCCGGCGGTCTTCGCCGGGATCACCAGCATCAGTGCCGTGGAATACAGAGGGTATCTGCCTCCGGGAACATAGCAGCATGCCGAATCGGCAGCCAGTACACGATGTCCGAGGAAGACTCCGGGCTGCGGTGAAAAATCATCGACCGCGGCAAAGGTCTCCTTCTGTCTGGCCGCAAAGGCGCTGATATTATGCGCCGCCGCTTTGATGTCTTCTATCTCGCTCTCCGGCACCTCTTCATAAGCCGCCTTTATTTCTTCATTCGAAACTCTGAGGCAGTCCCTGCGGCAGCCGTCGAATTTCTCATTGAATTCCCGGAGTGCGCCGTCGCCTTCCGCTCTCACTCTGTCGATGATTTTCTTGACATCGTCTGTCAGAGTTTCCCCTCCGGCCAGAGATCTCGGTTTTGCACTTTTAATTTCTTTCATGGTTTTGCTCCTGCTCCTGATCTTGCTTACGTTCGATTTCCCCGCATGTTTCTCCGCGTGCTGCGTATCTGTCTCTTCGCTGTTTGTGTGTTTCTCTGCGTGTCGCGTGTTTCTCTCTGCGCGGCTCGGTTATAAAATCGGCTTCCCCAAAGGGAAGCCGGTCATTTGATTTCTGCTGTTACTCAGTAGCCACATTGACAGTGATCTGCTGTGTTACTGTGCGCCCGTTCGCGCCCTTGTAGCTGACAGTTACTATATCTCCATTCACGATCCTCGTCCATGTACCCGCTATCGTTATTGCCGGTGATGTCACTTTGCTTCCCTTATCGATCACTTTGATCTTGCTCTGCAAAACTTTTATCAGACTGTCATTGTCAGTTACTGCATTCGCTTCACTATTAGTTAAATCGATCGATGTCGAGATTTCTGCATCCTTCCATGCCGATATCGTTATTATTTTTGGCGTAGCTGCCTTATAAGGTGCGTATTTGCTCTTTGCCGTGTATTTTACACTGTAGTTGCCTTCCTCGCTGAATACATATGTCTTGGCTTCATCATACCGCATTGACTTGTATTTCGCTGCTCCCGGTGCCTTGATATATACCATGATGGCAGAAGTCCTCGAAGCGCCGCTGACCTGTTTCGCGCTCACTCCGCTGACCGCATTGATGCTATCCACAGGCACGGTTCTGTTGGCGGCCGTGATAATTGGTTTTGCCGTATCTCTTATTGACAGGTAAAAATTCTTTTTTGCCTTGCCGCAGTATTTGTCTTTGACATGATATGTGATCCTGTATTTGCCAAGCTGATTCGTTTTAAGTTTGCTGCCCGTCCTGAAGTCACTGCCCGTCCATGCGCTGTTCTTCCATATCCTGATTGCTATGATCTTCAGCTCGCTGGTAATGTTTTCGCAGGCATATTTGTTGATAGCCTTTACATATCCCAAGAGACTGTATGAACTTTTATATTCAACGGTCTTATCTTTTTTCTTGGATATAATAATCGTTGGCTTCAATTTGAAGTGCGGGTTGGTCGGGTCTGTCGGATCCCAGCCGCCGTTTGAATATACCTTTTTCGGCCTGCCCAGAGGGCCGCTCTTGCTGCTGCTGTAAATGACGATCTTCGTGCCGCTCTTGCAGTGGTCATATACCCATTTGGCATCGATGCACGAAAGTCTCACGCATCCGTGGCTGGCATTTTTCCCAAGCACATTGAACTGCGCTGCCGGCTGTGTCTTTTTATTTTTCGTCGTGTACCAGACTGAATGGAAAAGATACCCTCCCGTTATCTGACACACATACTGTCCATAGCAGTAGCCGCCCATCGAAGGTCCGCCGATCTTTCTCCATCTGTTTTTGAATCCCATGCGGAAAGTCCCTGAAGGTGTGCTGTATCCGGTTTTGCCGCAGGATGTCAGCATAGCGCGTATCGGTACATATCTGCCATTCGTTTTCTGATAGACTGTAGCCACGTTCCTGGCCTTGTTTACCTTGATGATGTATTTGGAAGCGGTGCTCGCGGCCTGTACTGTGCTAGTCCCCGCGAACGCTGTGAAACCTCCCATTGTCAGTGCCAGAGTCATAGTAAGTATTATTGAAATAATTCTTTTTCTTATTGCCATTGTAGATCCTTATTTTTCATTCAGTAACTTCGTTGTTTTAACTTTGCTGCGCGGTCCTTCTTCTGCTGCTCGCGGCGGTGCGGTGCGGCCTTCGCGATCGCTGCATTTGACTGTGCTTCGGCTTCTCCGCTGCCGCACTCGACTGTGCTTCGGCTTCTCCGCTGCCGCACTCGACTGCGCTTCGGCTTCTCCGCTGCCGCACTCGACTGCGCGCCCTTTGCCGTCCTGCCTGCGCTTCCCGTACCTATACTTCTCTGAAAAGCGGCGTGCTGAAATATCTTTCTCCTGTATCAGGAAGCACCGTGACTACCGTCTTGCCCGCTCCGAGTTCTTTGGCCATCCTTAGTGCTACACACACGTTGGTGCCGCTGGATATGCCGCAGAGTATGCCTTCCTTTTCGGCCAGAGCACGCGTTGTGCTGATGGCCTGCTCGTCGCTTACCAGGCAGATGCCGTTGTATATATCCGTGTCAAGTATGTCCGGGATAAGGCCGTCGCCGATGCCCATCTGCAGATGAGTACCGATGTTGCCGCCCGAAAGTATGGCTGCGTTTTCAGGCTCTACTGCACATATCTGGATGTCCGGATTGTGCTCTCTGAGTATCTGTCCGATGCCTGTGATGGTGCCGCCGGTGCCTACTCCGGAGCAGAATCCGTGGATCGGTCCGCGTACCTGTTCGAGTATCTCCAGAGCTGTGTTCTCTGTATGAGCGCGGAGGTTGCCTTCATTGGTGAACTGATCCGGAATGAACACGTTGGGATCTTCATCCGCCATATCGTGCGCCATTTTGATGCAGTTCTCTATGCATTCGCCGATATTGCCGTCATCGTGCACGAGTTTTACTTCGGCTCCGTACTGTGTGACCAGCAGCCTGCGTTCGCGGCTGACTGAATCCGGCATTATGATTATTGTTCTATATCCTTTGACGGCTCCTACCAGTGCCAGTCCGATCCCCTGGTTACCGCTGGTAGGTTCGACTACTGTCGATCCCTCTTTCAGCAGTCCAGCCTCTTCGGCTTCCTCTATCATCTTCAGCGCAGTCCTTGTCTTGATCGAACCGCCGATATTTAGTCCTTCGTATTTGACCAGTACCCGGGCGTCTCCCGGCTCCGTCATTTTCTGGAGCTGTATCATTGGCGTGTTGCCTATGGCCTCCAATATATTTTTGCAGATCATCTTCCTGCCTCCTTGCTTCACAGATACGGCTTATTATACGCCAATATGGGCGGATTTTCAACGGATTTATCATTTTGCAGGCCGGCCCCTCTGCAGGCCGGCCCTCCATTTGTTTCTTTATCGCTTTTCGCCTTGCCGTCTGCATCGCTCCTCGCATTTTTTCTTTATCGGTCTTCGTCACTTCGGTGATCCACGTCTCCTCTTGTTTATTTATCGATCTTCGCCTTGCCGTCTGCATCGCTCCTCGCATCTTTTCTTTATCGGTCTTCGTCACTTCGGCGATCCACGTCTCCCCTCTGCCTGCCGCTGCATGTACAGAGCGTTGCTGCAGTTGACTTCCCAGAAGACGCAGTACAATTCTGAAATAGTGCAAGCCTTTGATCATGGCATTTGGATCGTCCTGCTGCGCAGCGTTTTGGCAGGCCTGCTGTTTTTTGTTTTGCGCGCCTGCTGAATGGTGTTTTATGTGCTTTGCCGAGTCCCGATATTTTTGGCGGAAGAGAAGGACGCCCGGCTCGGCAAAAGGGAAACGATTGACTCGGCAAAAGTTTGCGTATTTTCCTGCTTTTGGGTGGATTTGACGCGGATTTTTTTTGGGGGTGTTTACAATAACCATTCGTCTGTTTGATTATGTAAGCGGCCGCAGGCTGTGTATGGAAGCGGCGTGGCAAATTCTTCCATTTTTCCGCGTCAAATTCGCTAAATCTCTCAAAAAAACACAACTATTGAAAATTGACTCCTGTTCCCGCCCCTCGATCCGCCGCCTCCGGCGCAACTGGTGCGCTGGCATCATCGATATTCCTTATGGCATGTAGGGCGGAAGCTGCGGGCGCGGTCGGAAGTTGAGCTTGAGCGGCTGGTGCTGGTGCGGTCGGAAGTTGAGCTTGAGCGGCTGGCAGGCGGAAGCTGCGGACGCGCTGGCATCATTGATATTCCTTATTGCGTGCGAGTGTGGAAGCGGAGGAGGCGCGGGCATAGGCGGAGGCAAGATATGGATATGGAAATGAATCGACAAATAATATATAATAATGTCACGATCAATGGACAATCGCGAGCTGACGCCGGACGCGTAGAAAGCATGCCGGTGAAGGCCCTTTCACCTATAGCCATGAGAGGAGGCCGTGATGAAAAGGAATGTATCAGCAGTCATGCGTACACTCATGTTCGTATTGGCAGCAGCCATAGTTATTGCCATGACACCGGTGACGGGGTTTGCAGAAACTGCTTCGCAGAACAACCCGGCATCAGTGGAAGCTGCCGCAGCAGCGGCAGCAAAAGACAGTTCTGCAACGGTAAAAGGCAACTCTGCTGCAGCATCAAAAGACAGTTCTGCAACGGTAAAAGGCAACTCTGCAGCGGCAGCAAAAGACAGTTCTGCAACGGTAAAAGGCAACTCTGCTGCAGCATCAAAAGACAGTTCTGCAACGGTAAAAGGCAATTCAGCGGCGGCAGCAAAAGACAGTTCTGCGGCAGCCAAAGACAGCTCGGCGGCAACTGCCAAAGACAGTTCCAAATCAGCCGCATCAGCAACTGCCAAAGATGTCCCTGAACACGGAACACTGACAGTCGCCGGAAAGACCCTGATAACAGACGGAAGGAGTTATACGGAAAATTACACCGGAGAATTCCGCGGAGGCTTCTGGTCCTACGACAGCGGCAGCAATTCCCTCTATCTGTTCAATTACGGCAGGCACCTTCAGGACAATCTGAAGATCCTCGGCGGGCAGATATCCGCTGAAAATATGGGAAACTTCACCCTTAAACTGTTCGGCACCGACAACATGATAAGAACGGACGGAACAGCAGGCTTCAGCTTCACAGGAACCGATCTGACGATCGGCGGCAGCGGCGATCTTGAAATAGGCGCCAACAATCACACGGCCATGAACATTGACCTTACCGAGGCTATCAGCGAAGTAAAGATCAATGGAGGCGGCGACATCTTCTGCGTTTCAAAATATAGTACAGGATACAAAGGCACAACTGCTCCAAACGCAGCAATATACAGCTCGAAAACAGTTTATGTCGACAACGGCACCACCCTCGAATTCGAGGCTGATTCCCATGCGGCAGGGACTTTCTACGGTCTGGTGACCAAAGGAGATCTCAGAGCAGAAGGAAGCACCATAGCCGGCGGCACCGACGGCGGCACATATGGCTACGGAGCCATGATCGGCGATTCATCGACTGATAGCAGCACTCTGCAGGCCGCAGGCGACTGCAGCATAACTCTCCTTGCAGACGGAGCCAAAACAAACCGCGCTATCGATACGACCGTTGACGCAAAGGTCTACATGGACCCCGGTCTCAAAGCTTCGGACCAGCCTTTCGGTCATTATATAAGCAGCGGCTACGGCAGCGTCGATTACCTCAAGATCGCTTATCCGTTCCCCGAATTTAAAACAGCGCCCAGGGACATTACCTGCTACAAGGGCACTGCCTTGAAAGCAGTCGATGTGACTCTGAAGACGGCCGCATCCGCTCCGGCTGCACATTTCGAATGGAACAACTTCGATACCATGAAGCGGCTCAGCACCTCATCTGTATTCAAACCGTCAACTTCCAAAGTCGGCATAACTGAATACGTCGTACAGGTCAAATACGGCCAGAACGGCAATGAACGCAACTACTACTTTACCGTAAAAGTCATTCCCAAAAAGGGTTACACCTTCACCAAGGGAGCCTTGAAATACAAAGTCACGAAGACCGGCGTCAAAGGCGGTCAGGTCACTGTGATCAAGACGAAGAAAAAATCATATTCGAAAGTCACGATACCTGAGACCGTGAATCTCGGCGGCATCAAATTCAGCGTCACCCGCATCGGTGCAAATGCGTTTTACAAAAACACCAGGCTGAAGACGATAACAATCAAAACTCTCAAACTGAAGAGCGTCGGCAGGAACGCTTTCAAAAATATAAACAGATACGCGAGCATCAAATGCCCGCACAGCAAACTCGAAAAATATCGCAGAATGATGATGAATAAAGGACAGGCCTATACAGTCTGGATCAGGTGATTCGGGCGGTTTGTAAAGCGTATTTTTCCGGCCGGCGGTTTCCAGTCGAACGCCGCCGGCCGTATCTGGAATTTGTTGTTTTTGATTCTGTCCGCAAATTCCCGGACCTGCAAATTCCCTGACCCGCAAATTCTCAAAGAAAGGAAATCGATTCGCCCATGATGGCACCAGTCACTACAGGAAAAAAACAGAAAGCTGCCAGAATAATACTGAAAGTCATCGGCATTATGATGGTGATAAGCGGTGTTATCAGCATCGGTCTTTGCGTGGCTATGGTCGCCGGATCTTATCTGCATATGGATTTTGCCACCCAGGCAACGCATGTGCGGAATATGACTTATACTGTACACGGTGATCATCTGGTAAAAAACTTCGGCAATCATTTTGTTCTCTGGGTCATATGGACCTATAACCTGATCCTGTCCATAATGCTGTTCAGAAACGGTTTCCAGGGCTTCCATCTTGTGGGCAGGCCTGAAAAATCTCTGTTCCTGATCAAAAAATCGATAATCATGTTCGGCATGTGCAGCCTGGGCATAGTGTTCGGGCTGCTGAGCCGCGACTGGGCCAATGTCAGCAACAACATGAACGCCTTCGTTCTCAACCTGCTGTATTTTATCGGAACGATGCTGAATCTGAAGCACGATGTCGGTTTCCACTATTATCTCATACATCCGATAAAAACCGCTTTTGATCTGTGGTACCCGCAGCGTCACCACTGGTTCCTGAAGCTGACATTTTTAGGCGTCATCATAGCCTATCTTGCCGAATCAGCGCTATGTCTGATCTTCTGTATCTGTCTGCTTCCCGTAAACAGCGGCACTCTTCATGCCCTTGAACTCAGCGGCATCGATCTGATCGTCATCGCAACGAATGTCTTCGCATCCAGACTGGTATGCGCAGCGCTCGGATTTCTGGCGCCCATAATGAGGAGCCGGAAAATGCTGGATATCTCTCTTGTCATTACGGTGATCAGTATATTGCTGGGACTCTTCGACGCCGTTTTCGATCCGCCCGTTACCGGGCTTTTTATAGGCTCGCTGCTGCCTGCCATATATCTGCTCTGCGGAGTCATGATCAAAAAGAACTTTTTTATCAAGCAGCTGCCGCCGCGGCCTCCGGTAATGCTGACACAATGGCGCGCTTTGTCAAAGCGCCGCCTCTCGATTTCCGAGAAGCGGCACCATTGATTTGCCTTTATTATCACACACCTGCCGGCGCTGTTTCATGACCGCGCCGATTTTGTGCGGTGCGCTGCCGGCGCTGGTTTATGACCGCGCTGATTTTGTGCTGTGCGCTGCCGGCGCTGTTTCATGACCGCGCCGATTTTGTGCGGTGCGCTGCCGACGCTGTTTCGCGACTGCGCTAATTTTATTCTGTGTGCTGCCGGCACTATTTCATTACTGCGCCGATATCTGCGCCGCCGACGTTCCTGCGGTATCTGTCCAGCCATCCGGTCTTGATCCTCGGCTCCGGAGCCACATACTCCTTGGCTCTGGCATCGAGCTCGTTCTTGCTGACCTGCAGCACGATCGATGATCCCGGTATATCGATGTCGATAGGATCGCCGTCTTTGACCAGTCTGATCGGACCGCCGCTGGCAGCTTCCGGACAAACATGCCCTATGGAAGCGCCTCTGCTGGCGCCGCTGAATCTGCCGTCAGTCACCAGAGCCACCGTCTTGTCCAGCTTCATGCCGGCCAGTGCGCTGGTGGGGTTGAGCATCTCTCGCATTCCCGGACCGCCTTTAGGTCCTTCGTTCCTGATCACGACCACATCGCCGTCCTTGATATCTCCGGCATAGATGGCTTCGATAGCTTCATCCTCGCCTTCAAATACTCTGGCCGGTCCAGAATGCACCAGCATTTCGGGTGCGACCGCGCTCCTCTTCACCACGCAGCCGTTGGGAGCGATATTGCCCCACAGGACAGCTATGCCGCCCGTCTCGCTGTACGGTTCGTCTATCGGTCTGATGATCTCATAATCCTTGACACTGATGCCCTTGATATTGTCGCCGACCGTTTTGCCCGTCGCCGTGATGAGTTTCTTGTCGATCAGTTTTTTCTTGGCCAGCTCGCTGATGACTGCCTGGATGCCGCCGGCCCTGTTGAGGTCCTGCATGTGCGTCGGACCTGCCGGTGCCAGATGACAAAGGTTCGGCACCTTGGCGCTGTATTCGTTGAACATGTTGAGATCCATTTCCACTCCCGCTTCTGTGGCGATAGCCAGCAGATGCAGCACGCTGTTCGATGAGCATCCCAGTGCCATGTCGCAGGTCAGAGCGTTGCGGATCGATTTTTCATTGATGATGTCTCTGGCAGTGATGTCCTTTTCGACCAGGTTCATTATCGCCTGACCGGCCTTCTTTGCCAGTCTGGTCCGGCCGCTGTCGACTGCGGGTATGGTTCCGTTGCCGGGAAGCGCTATGCCTATCGCTTCGCACAGGCAGTTCATGCTGTTGGCTGTGTACATGCCGGCGCACGATCCGCATCCGGGGCACACGCCCTGCTCGTATTCCAGCAGACCTTCATCGTCGATCATCCCCGCCTTGCGGGCGCCTACTGCTTCGAATATCTTGGAGAGGCTGACCTCTTCACCTCCGGTGAGTCCGGCCATCATCGGACCGCCGGAGCAGACTACTGCGGGGATATCCATCCTCACTGCCGCCATGACCATGCCGGGCACGATCTTGTCGCAGTTGGGGATCAGGACCAGACCGTCGAACATGTGGGCCTGTGTCATCGTCTCCACGCTGTCGGCGATCAGTTCTCTGCTGGGAAGCGAATACTTCATGCCCTCATGTCCCATGGCGATGCCGTCGCATACTCCTATGGAAGGCACTTCGATGGGAGTGCCGCCGGCCATGCGTACGCCGGCCTTTACCGCTTCCGCGAGTTTATCAAGATGGAAATGTCCCGGGACGATCTCACTGTGGGCACATACCACTCCTATGAGCGGACGCGCCAGCTCTTCTTCAGTATAACCCATCGCATAAAACAGGCTCCTCATCGGAGCGCGCTCTACGCCTTTAGTGACCTGATCACTTCGTTTCGTCTTCATGTGGTTTCTCCTTATAAAAGGAAGCCGCGGCCGTAAACGGCCATACGGCTTCCTAACCAAAATTCTATTTGCATTTATCCGGGTATCCGGTGCTGCTGCGTTTTTTCATTTTCATACCGTCTGCTGCCTCCGCTTCCCGGATGCCGGCTGTCTCTTATTTCTTCAACCAGCTCATCATCTTACGCAGCTCTGCGCCTGTGCTGCACAGCTGATGCTCGTTTTCCTTCATCCTTGTTGTGAGGAACTTTGTCGATCTGCCTGAAGACATCTCTGTCATGAACTCGCTGGCAAATTCGCCGTTCTGGATCTTTCTGAGGATCTCCTTCATTGCTGCTCTGGACTCTTTGCCGATGACCTGTCTGCCTGCATAGTAGTCGCCGTATTCAGCTGTGTTGGAAACGGATTTTCTCATCAGCTCGAAACCGCCGCTGTTGATGAGGTCTACGATCAGCTTCATCTCATGGATGCATTCGAAGTAAGCCATCTCCGGCTCATATCCTGCTTCTGTCAGTGTCTCAAATCCTGCCTTCATCAGCTCTGTAACGCCGCCGCAGAGTACTGCCTGCTCGCCGAACAGATCTGTTTCAGTTTCTTCTCTGTATGTTGTCTCCAGTATTCCTGCACGGCCTGCGCCGATGCCGCTGGCATATGCGAGTGCATAGTCCTTGGCTTTGCCGGACTTGTCCTGATAAACTGCGATCAGGCTGGGAACGCCCTTGCCTTCTACATACTGGCTTCTTACTGTGTGGCCGGGGCCCTTGGGAGCTACCATGATGACATCAAGATAGTCTGCGGGTTTTACCAGCTGGTAGTGGATGTTGAATCCGTGAGCGAACATGAGGACGTTTCCTTCCTTCATGTGCTGTGCTACCTGTGTGTTGTAGATATCTGCCGCTTTTTCATCGGGGACGAGCATCATTACGAAGTCTCCCTTTTCTGCTGCTGTCTCGACGTCTACTACTTCGAGTCCTGCATCTTTTGCTGACTGAGCACTCTTTGAATCGGGTCTCAGGCCTACAACTACTTTGCATCCGCTTTCCTTGAGGTTCTGTGCATGTGCGTGGCCCTGGCTGCCGTATCCGATTATGGCTATTGTCTTTCCGTCAAGCAATCCGAGATTGCAGTCCTGGTCGTAATACTTCTTGATCATTTTTTCTTCTCCTTTTGTTACAGTTATTTGTTTTCTTTCCAGCCTCTTCCGATGGCCGTGATTCCTGTTCTGCAGACTTCTACTATATCATAGCAGCCCAGCATATCCAAGAGGCCGTCAATTTTGTTCGGCTCACCGGTTAGTTCTATAATCATGCTTTCCTTAGAAAGATCGATGATTCTTCCTCTGTATATATCGACTATCTCGCGTATGTACGAGCGTTCGTTCTTCCCGGCCTTGATCTTCAGCAGCAGCAGTTCTCTGAAAAGACTGGCATCCGCTTCCAGCGAAAAGATGGATTTGACCACCTCCAGTTTTTCCGTCTGCGAGATTATCTGCGCCAGACTCACCTCATTGCCGTTGAACACGACCGTGATCCTCGATATGTCGGGATCGTTGGTAGCCGATACGGTCAGGGAGTCGATGTTGAAGCCGCGTCTGCCGAAAAGGCTGACTACACGCGAGAGTACGTTTGCCTGGTTGTCGACGAATATACTGATGACCTCTCTCTTCATTGCCATGTTCGCTCCCCTCCTATCCTATTATCATGTCTTCCGATGTACCGCCGTTAGGTATCATGGGAAGCACCTTTTCTTCTTTGCCGATCGCACAGTCGATCCATACCGGACCCTTGGCCTTCAGCGCAGCCGCAAAAGCCTTGTCGAATTCTTCCGGCGTCTCCGCACGGAACGTCTTCACGCCGAAGCCCTCTCCGACCTTGCAGAAATCCGTTTTCCTGTGCGGATCCGTTTCCGAATAACGCTTGCCGTAAAACGATGTCTGCCACTGATACACCATGCCGAGGACCTGATTGTTCATGATGATGGTGATGATGGGCAGCTTCTGGCTGACCGCCGTGCATGCCTCGTTGAGGTTCATGTGGAAAGAGCCGTCTCCTGTGAAGTGGATGACTCTCTTGTCCGGACATCCGACCTGTGCGCCGATGGCAGCTCCGTAGCCGAAGCCCATCGTGCCGAGTCCGCCGCTGGTGATGAAGCTCCTTGTGTGGATGTGCTTCAGATACTGCGCGGCCCACATCTGATGCTGGCCTACATCTGTTACATATATGGTATCCTTGTCCGTGTTCTCACAGACATGGCTGATGATCTCGCTGGGATGTATCTTCGCATCCTTGCTCTTGACATCTCCCGTCTTCTTTTTCATCTCTGCGACTTCATCGATCCAGTCTCTGCGTTCCTTCTTCTCGATGAGCGGCAGGAGTTTCTGCAGGAAGTCTCTGACGTCGCTGACGATGCTGTAGTCGACCACGACATTTTTATTGAGTTCGCTCTTGTCGATATCGACCTGTATCTTGACTGCTTTCTTGGCAAATTTTTTCGGATTGAGTGCGACTCTGTCGCTGAATCTCGTGCCCAGCGCCAGCATCACGTCTGCCTTGTCGATGGCCCTGTTGGCTGCGATAGTGCCGTGCATGCCCAGCAGTCCCATGTTCCTCGGATCATCGGGCTCTACTGTTCCCGCCGCCATCATTGTATAAGCCGCGGGGATGTCCGCCTTGGTCATCAGCTGACTGAGTTCGTCTACAGCCTCCGAAGCGCTGATGCCGCCGCCGGCATATATTACCGGTCTCTTGGAATTATTGATGAGATCGGCGATCTTCTTGAGTTCCTTTGTGTCTGCCTTGGGAAGCGTCTCTGTCTGCTCGGGCAGCTGTCCCGGTTTGTAGTCTATCGTCGCCGCCGAAACATCTTTTGTCACGTCAATAAGTACAGGTCCCTTCCTGCCGCTGTTGGCGATGCGAAAAGCATTCTTCAGGGCGCCCGCCAGATCTTCGATCTTGTTGACGAAATAGTTATGTTTTGTTATCGGCATAGTCACGCCTGTTATACATATTTCCTGGAAAGCGTCTCTGCCTATGAGGCTGTCCGGCACGTTGCTGGTAATAGCCACCATAGGTACGCTGTCCATGAAAGCTGTTGCTATCCCGGTCACCAGATTGGTCGCTCCCGGACCACTGGTGGCAAATACAACTCCGGTCTTGCCGGTCGCCCTGGCATACCCGTCCGCGGCATGCGCCGCGCCCTGTTCGTGAGCCGACAGCACGTGTCTGATTTGATCTTTATATTCATAAAGCGCATCATAAACATTCAGCGCCGCTCCGCCCGGATATCCAAATACTGTATCCACATCATGCTCGAGCAGTATTTCCGCTATCACCTGTGAGCCTGTCAGTTTCATGTATTTCTCCTTGCATACAAATTAGAAATAAGTTTAGTGCGATGAATAAATTATATACTCATACAGGCATTAGTCAACTCTTTTATTTGGTTTTTTGTTTTTGCTCACAAATTATTTTCGAATTTTATGGTTATTGTACATAATTTAGTACACGATTTTCCGTTTTTGTCCGTTTTCGGACAGGCCGCAGCTCTTTTTTGCCGCTTTCCGCCGCTGATTTTCTCTTTACCTCTTTGTCTCTTCACCGTCCGGTTTCTCCCCGCCGGCTCCGTCATATTTCCTCTTTGCCGTCCGGCTTTCCCCGCCGCCCTGCATATCTGCTGCTGAACATAAACATCAAATAGCATATCCGGCTGTGCCGGATATGCTATTTATGTCTGATTTATCGGCCGTGCCGGATATATATAATGTACCGGCATCTGCTTTGATCATAAGAATGCTGATGCTGCCAGACCTTTCTTCGATTATTTCACAAAGACGCTGACGGTTTTCCATAAGCCGTTCGGAGCCTGGAGATACAATTTGCATGATCCCTTTGTCCTGCCTAGCAATGTTCCATTTGGGGATACCTTCATAATATCCGTATTGCCTGAAAGGTATCTGTATGTCGCGCAGTGATCTTTATTTGTGTATCTTTTGTTTTTTATCTGACTGTATTCGATTTTCTTTACGATTTTTGCAAATTTGACAGCCTTGCCGGTCCTGATCGTTATGGCCTTCTTCGACAGGTATATTTTCTTAGTGTTGCCGTAAGCGCCCTTGTATCCGCCTGTTGCTGAATGGAGCATTACGCTCTTGCCGATAAGCCTTCCCGCTTTGTCGTATGCATAGACTTTGAATTTGTAATACATGTGCTCTTTCAGGAATCTCTTTGTCCATGCGGTATGGCCTGCAGTCAGAGTTTTTGCTTTTTTGACCCTGGTCATTTTATCTCCGGTCGCACACTTCGACGCATACACTGTATATTTTGAAGCGCCTGCGACTTTTATCCATGAAACTTTAATGCTGCCCGAACCTTTGGCTATTGCTTTTGCCAATATGGCTTTCTGCTTGTATTTGTTGACGAACTTCGCCCCGTGATCATAAGTTGTCGTGACATCGAGCAGGTATGAATCCGGATCTATGGCGACTTTTACAGTGACGATAAATTTCTGCGCGCTCGCCCTGATGCCTGCCGGTGCGGATCTTTGTGTGATCACATAAGGGATCGTGTACACCTGCTGTCCGTTTTCTTCCGTAAGTACTGCCGCCCCTTTTGCCTCAAGGTCTTTAAGCGTTTCGCTCGACTGCGCGTCCTGAGTCGCGTAGAAGAGATTGGGGAAATATACTCCGGCAGGGCTGGTGCTCGTGCCCCGTGTATTCGTTCCGCGCGCTATCACGCTCGTTGTATCTTTGCCTCTTGCATAGCGGGCTTCATATGTGAACGTCCCCTTCTTTATCGCCTGCTGTGTTTTCTTGCCATATATATCTGTCCTTGTAAGCAGCTGTGATGCCGAAATAGAAGCGGCGCCCGAAGCTCTGTATATATTGGTGAATTCGAGGCCCTTCACAGCTTCACTGTCTGTCTGAGACATATCGTCTGCCGAAACTGTTTTTGAAGTTATTCCCTTTACCGCGGCTGTGAGTACATCGCCCTCCCATACTGCATCTACAGTTATTTCTTTTATGCTTTCATCGCATTGCAGGCCTGACATGTGCGGGTCTGTCTGCCGGACATCAAATTTATATGTTCCTTCTTTGTTGAATACGATATCTCCGAAAGCAAATGGAACAGCCTCTCCGTCTTTCCCGCGGGCCATGGTTTCTGCTGAAAGTTCAGGGAGCTCTATATCTCCATCCGAGACTGCGTTCTTCGTGGCATCATCTGCCGCGGATATCCCGAAGGAGAATTTCTCACCCGGCGCCATATCCCTGCCGCTGACAACTGCCTTTCCTTCGAATCCCGAAAGCGTGGCCGCATAACGGTCCCAGCGTGCATATAAAGTTATGTCCGCGTCATTTTCAGTCGTGAGATTCTTCACCTCTTCGCCGGCAGCATATGATGTGCCGCTGCCGTCAGCTTTTGTGTTCCAGCCGGTCAATCTGTATCCCTTTTTGATGAATCCGTTCGTGAACAGATGCTGCGGCTCATCATAGACCATATCCTGTGTCTCCATACTTCCTTTAGCGGCCTTTCCTTCCGGATATGTTTCATCATTGGGATCGAATTTCACATGATATACTGCCGCTGATGCGTGAGATTCTATATCTACCTTCCCGTTGACAGTGATTACCTGATCTGATTTCTCCTTGCCGTCCTCAAAGACCGGATCGATCCCGTTTTCCGTATACCTTTCAAAATAGTATCCCGGATCGGTCACTGTTTTGACTTTTAACTTATCTCCGACAGGAAATCTGGTTTTAGTTTTAGATCCCTGCGCAGTGCCGGAAGTTTCTTGTAAAGTAGTGGTGCAGTGATCTCCCGATACTGCATTTACGGTGCAGTATTCAAGCGAAAGCATCCCCCCGCCGTCGTTGCCCACATTCAGGATCTTTCCTGCGGTATTGAAACCTTTCAGATTTACATTATAGGTGCCTTGAAGAAAACCTGGCAGTTCGTAGAGGCCGACAGCCGCTTGTACAAAACCGTTATATGTGCTTCCTCCCGAAGTAAGAGACAGATCACTTGCCAGCCCGGCTTCCATGTTTCCGTTGTTATGCACAGTTATCACCACTACGCCGGTATTTCTCCATATGGCTTCTAACTCAACATCGCTCAGGCTGCCGTCATCCTGGGGAAGACGGCACAGATTCTCTACATTGCTTTCATCGACGTACATGCTGCCGATAACATTTTTAATATTCCAGCCGATAAATATTTTGCCGTCGCAGACAAATTTATTGGCGTTTAATTTTACGGTACTGTCGAAGCTGCAGACCTGGGCATCCATCGTGCCCGTTGCCGAATCCTCTGTTTTATTGAATACTATCTTATATGTTTTCGGCTTCCACTGAGCATACAGCGTTACAGTGTCATCCGGCTTGCCGGACAGCTTTGAGAAAGTATCTCCGGCAGCATATGATGTGCCGCTGCCGTCCGCCTTTGTATTCCAGCCGGCAAGAGTGTAGCCCGGAAGCGCTATGCTTCCCGAATTGACAGTCCCTGTCTGGGAGTATTTCAAAGTGGCATCGGCGGCAACAGCACCCGTGAGATCAGTACTGGCCGTCTCAGGTCTGTTAGGATCGTAATGCACTTTATATGATGCCTCGTCCCATTTGGTGTAGAATGTCACGCCTGTTTTATAATTATCATTTGTTATGCCTATCCATCGTCCGCGGGAATCTGTTATGTCTTTGAAATCTTTGACGAAGTTCCCTTCCGTGTCCATTATTTTGACCGTACAATCTATGTTTCCGTAATATCCCTCGACGGTATAGCCTTCCCTTGCGGGACTGTTTACGAAATTGGCTTTGGTATATCCCTGATATACCGCCGACGTACCGTCTGTAGCTCCCGTCGTATTTCCTTTGAGCGTTATGCCCATCTGCGGATATAACATGTTGTTTCTTTTCGCATCGCTTACCATCCCTGTGTACAGTTTGGCAGTTGAACTCTGAGGAGTTATCTCCAGTTTGGCATAATCCTGATTTTTGGGAAGCCAGAAGCATAGCGAGGTCTGATCTCCGTAGAAGGTGACATCGTGCAGTCCGTAGCTGTATTCCCGTTCATTTCCCGAAGAATCATTGATTATGTCTTTAAAAGAAGTCATCGTGCATCTGCCCGAATCATATCCCGCCGGGGTCAGAGTATACGGATACACCTCATCTCCGTTGACTCGATTTTTGGCTATGACGCCTTTATGTATGATTTCCCCTTTCCCCGCGCAAATGACATTGCCGCCGCTTATATAAACAGGCGTCGGCTTGTATTCTGCCACATAAAACGCGGATTCGGATTTGCCTCCCAGGCAGGCACCCTCTGGATCGGCGGCATCCAGATAGACCGTGCCCCCTGTGATATTTATCATCTTTACTGTAGACTCGGCCCATTTGAGATTAAATATCTGCGTGCCAATGGCTGCACCTTCGTTCCCGGTCTGTACATTTACCGTGCCGCCTGTTATTTCTACTTTTTTGAGCGCGCCGTACTGTGTAGTGCCGATCCCTGTACCATTACTTTTGACATTGACACTGCCTCCGCTGATTATTACTTCTCCGTCTGTTGCGTCTCTCTTCCAGCCGCCGATCCCGACAGCTGCTTTATGTTCATTGTCTGTCTCGTCTGTGGCTACGGCTGTTACATTGCCGCCGCTTATATAAACTTTTCCATTTCCGTAATATCCATATGACTTGGACTCGCCTACAGATTTCCCTGTACCGGAAATATCAGGTACATCAGGGCCTTCCACTTCGCCAAAAGAAGCTCCGCCGCCTATGCCGGTCGAGCCCCCTTTGGCAATAACGTCACCGCCGCTTATCCTGATATTGACTCCGTTTGCATCCATGCCTCCGCCGATGCCTGTACCATAATAACCGGCTGTTGCCGTCACTTTGCCGCCGCTTATATATATTCCGTCAGTATCTGAACGACGTCCTCCGCCGATAGCCGCCCCGCCGGTGCCTGCTGTGGAACCCACATCATTTCTTGCCTGCAGAGCTTCTACAGTCCCGCCTTCTATCCTTATATTTTTACAAGTTGAAACAAAAGTATCCGACTCTATAATACCATCCACATGGGCCGAAGAAGTCCCTATCCCCGCTGCGCTCGCGTCGCCGCCGACAGCTCTTACATGACCTCCCTTTATGGTTATGCCATTCACACTGCCGAATCCGTCGGCGCCTATGCCGGCGCCTCCGTATGAATATTCCAGTACATGCAACGGTTTGCTTGAAGAACCGTAGGCGTTTACATTACCGCTTTCGAAGGTCATATTTCCTGTGGTGTGATATATCGCTACAGGAAAATTCAAGGATGAATAACAGCCTATTGCACAAGTCCTGTATGCGCTGTTGTCTGCATGCACATCGAAAGTTCCCGGATTGGCAGGATCAGTTGTAGCGAATGTAAGAGAAGTGTTCGTGCCGTCTTTTCTGATGGCCGGACGGTTTCCTTTGGCCTGTATGGTAGTGAAAGTGCCGCTTTTTGAGATAAGATGCACATCACCGCCATTTTCTTCGATTTCTATCGCAGATCTCGGATTTACACTTGCACCTGGCGCTGCACCGGTGGGCGCCAGTGTTACTCCGTCGAAGATCACGTTCGCCCTGCTCCCTTTCGGCACATCTATGGTCATCATGACTTTATTGCTGCTGCCCTTTACCGTATAACTGCCTGCCTTGTTTATGTTCAGGTATGTGGCGCCCTTGACACCGGACAGGTCGAAAACATCTCCGTCATTCAATACAACTGTACTCGCGCCGACATTTGCGGAAGCCCTTGCCTCCGTCATATTCTGCGTCATCAGATATACTGAAAGTACACAAACGGTTATGGCTACAAATGCCAGCCACATCTTAAATTTTGTTTTTCCCATAATTCCTCTACCTCGCAGTTACCATACAATGCGAGCTTATGTTATCAGGCCCGCCCCTGTTTCAACTTCAGATATTTCAATCATGTCCATGCGCTTTTATGTATGCTGCACTGCTCAGCCGTCCCCCTGACTTCACACAAACACAAATATCGTATCGTTATTATACCATAATAGTGCCGCTGGAACTACAGGGTGTAAAAAATTGACGGCGGCGGCCCTTTACACTATAATAAGGCATCACTTAAAATCAGCAGTCTGTGTGACTGAAACGGCTTTCATCAGCTGCCGCCGGGAGCGGATCGCGGGCCGCAGGGACTGGCAAATAGCCATCCGGCACCGCAGAGACGGATCGCGAAGCACATGAAACAGATCATGCAGAACAGGCAATGAGGGACAATGATATGTTAAAAGGAAAAACAGTAATACTCGGAGTAACAGGAAGCATCGCTGCATACAAAGCGGCCTGTCTTGCCAGCGCACTGAAGAAACAGGAATGCGATGTGCATGTCATGATGACGGAGAATGCCCGCCACTTTATAGCGCCGCTGACATTCGAAACGCTTACCGGCAACGCCTGTCTGACCGACACCTTCGACAGAGATCACGAATTTGATGTGACCCATGTTTCTCTGGCGCAGAAGGCCGACCTTATAATGGTGGCTCCCGCTTCCGCGGACGTCATCGCCAAGCTCGCCTGCGGGATAGCCGACGATATGCTGACCACGACTATGCTGGCTGCCAAATGTCCCAAGCTGGTGTCGCCGGCCATGAACACGGCCATGTACGAAAACCCGATCACACAGGATAACATCCGCCGGCTGGAGCGTTACGGATTCGAGATCATCGAACCTGCGAGCGGTCTGCTGGCCTGCGGCGACGAAGGCAGGGGCAAGATGCCCGAGCCGGAGATCCTCGAAAAACATATACTGAAACATCTGGCTATGCCGAAGGACATGGCCGGAAAGAAGGTGCTGGTCACGGCCGGCGCCACCATGGAAGCACTCGATCCCGTGCGCTTCATAACCAATCACTCGACCGGCAAGATGGGATACGCCCTTGCATATGCCTGCTTCCTGCGCGGTGCGGACGTCACCTTGATCAGCGGCAGCACTTCAGCGGCACCGCCGTTCTTCATCGAACCCATCAGAGTGGGATCTGCCGCACAGATGTATGATGCCGTGATGGAGCATGCCGGAGAAGCGGATTTCATTTTCAAGGCAGCCGCAGTATCTGACTACACGCCCCTGCAGTATCACGATGAAAAAGTAAAAAAGAAAGACAGCGATATGTCGATAGAACTGAAGCGCACGCGCGACATCCTCAAGGCGCTCGGCGAAAAGAAAAGAGACGGACAGTTCATCTGCGGATTTTCCATGGAAACTGAAAATCTGCTGGAGAATTCCAAAGCAAAACTCGAAAAGAAAAATGTCGATATGATGATAGCCAACAATCTCAAAACAGAAGGCGCCGGCTTCGGCACCGACACCAACGTCATCACCATAATCACCGCGGACGGCAGCGAGCAGCTGCCCAAAATGGACAAGTTCGATGTAGCCAACGCCATTATCGACCGCGCCCTCAAGAAAAGGACCGCTTCTCAGAAATAAGCCGGAGCACAGCAGCATAAAGCGGCCGCCGTGCGGAACAGGACAGGACAGCATGTCAGAGAACAGCAGCAATAATATAATAGAAATGAAAAACATCATCAAAAAGTTCTATGTCGGAAAGCCCAACGAACTGGAGATCCTTCACGGCATAGATCTTTGCGTGCCCGAAGGTCAGTTCGTCTCCATAGTGGGAGCTTCGGGAGCCGGCAAATCGACTCTGATGAATATCATCGGCGCGCTGGACCGGGCCACTTCGGGCAGCTACTGTCTGGGCGGCACCGCGATCGAAGACTGCAGGGACAGCGAGCTCTCGACGATACGCAACAGGAAGATCGGCTTCGTATTCCAGAACTTCAATCTGCTCCCCAGGATGGATGCGCTGCGCAATGTCGAACTGCCGATGATGTATTCGGGGATGAGCAAAAAGGAGCGCAGCGAAAGGGCAGCGGAGCTGCTGGAAATGGTCGGCATGCAGGACCGCATGGATCACAGATCCAACGAACTGTCCGGCGGACAGATGCAGCGTGTAGCCATCGCCAGATCGATGGCCAATGATCCTGATATCATTCTGGCCGACGAACCGACAGGTGCACTCGACAGCAGGACCGGCATCATGGTGATGGATATCTTCCGTACACTCAATCAGGATCAGGGCAAGACCATCGTGCTGATCACTCATAACGAAAATCTGGCCAAAAAGACCGACCGCATCCTGACCATGGCAGACGGATACTTCGAAAGCGACAGCGCCGGGCAGACGGACGACGCTTCCCGCAGGATATAAAGGAAACAGAAAATGAAATTCAGCGAAAACATGCATTCCGCATGGAGCAGCCTCGTAGCGAACAAACTCCGCTCGATACTGACCATGCTGGGTATCATAATAGGTATCGCGGCCGTGATCGGCATCATGACCGTCGGCGACGGCCTCAGCGATTCGGTCGTCGGCAAGATGAGCACCCTGGGCGTCAACAACGTCACTCTTTTTGTGCAGCAGCGCAACAACACCGAGGCGCAGCAGGGCGACATACAGCAGATGATGACAGGCACCACCATGAACGGAGATGATCTCATCACACAGGATATGATCGATGCTCTGGGAAGCAGATACAAAAGCCAGATAGATTCCACCGGGATCTCGGAAAGCGCCGGCAGCGGCAAGGCTGAGAAAAAAGGCGAGTATGCAAATGTCAGCGTGCTCGGCGTCAACGAACATTACATGGATATCGAATCAGTCAAGATGAAGGCAGGCCGCGGCATCACCGGCAAAGACGACTCCGCCGGGAAAAATGTTGCCGTCGTTTCCAGCCGCCTCGTAAAAAACCTTTTTGACGGAAATAACGACAAGGCCCTCGGCAGCAGGCTCCCGGTCATACGCAACAATAAAAAACATACTTTCAGGATAGTAGGCGTATATAAATATGAAGCCTCATCTGCGATGCAGATGCCGACATCTCAAAGCGGCGGCGCCGCTTCCGAAAAAGATATCAACACGAACCTGTACATCCCCGTCTCCGTGAGCAAGGATATCTCCGGAGCCGATGACGGCTACAGTATGTTCACGGTCAAAACGAAGACCTCTGTCGACAGTCAGAAGTTTGCCGACCGTGCCGCAAAATTTCTGAGCGGCAAATATTATAAAGACAATGATCAGTTCCATGTCTCCGCTGTCAGTATGGATTCGATGCTCGATGCTATGGAGGACATGATCGGCAAGATCAGTCTCGGCCTGGCAGTGATCGCTGGCATCTCTCTGCTGGTCGGCGGCATCGGCGTCATGAACATCATGCTGGTCTCTGTCACGGAACGTACGCGCGAGATCGGTATACGCAAAGCTCTGGGTGCGACCAACCGCGACATCCGCCGCCAGTTCGTCACCGAGAGCGTAATCGTCTGTCTGATCGGCGGTGCCATCGGTATTATCCTGGGGAGCATACTCGGTTATGCGGGAAGCGATCTTATCGGCTTTAAAGCCGTTCCCAGCGCCAAAAGCATCCTGATATCCTTCGGATTCGCCTTTGCGATCGGCGTCTTCTTCGGATTCTATCCGGCGCGAAAGGCTTCGCGCCTCGATCCCATCGACGCCCTCAGATACGAATAGACTGAACGGCCTGCGGTCGAAAGACATCTTACAAACGGGCGCCGGCCTGTTATGTGCATCAATATAATAAGAATAACGCAAATGAAAGGCAGACGGGAAATTCCGTCTGCCTTTTCGGTTTTTGATTATGAACGATGCAGAGTTTTTCCGCCCGGCCGTCTGCGGTCAACTGATCATTTCAGTGTGATCTTTTTGACTGCAGACCATCTGCTCCATACTTTCTTGCCGTTGACTTTATGATATGTCCTTACCGTTACCTTGTATGTCTTGCCGTGTTTGCCGTAGAAACCATAATGCGAACCATGGCTCCTTGTGAGCATGTGCGTCTTGCCGTTCACGCTGACCTGCCATCCGTCTGCGCAGATATATTTGCCCCAGCCGGCTGTAACAAGTGTTCCGTTTTCCGACAGACTCACTTTATCGCGGCACGGCAGAACTTTTGCTCCTTTGGCTGCGGACTTCGCGCCCAGGAACGATTTGCCGCTGATGGGATCCTTCTGGATCACAGCTACCTTATAGTAATAAACCTTGCCGATCTTGTGTTTCACACCGGTCCATGAACTTCTCGTTTTGCCTGCCTGTGCTACCTTTACATATTTGCCGGTCTTTTTATTTGCTCTGTAGATCACATACGCCGATGCCTTTTTAGACTTGGCCCAGGTGATCTTCAGTTTCTCGTGGTGCGGACAGGTGATGCCGGTGATTTTTACGACATTCACTGCCGGCGTAGTCACTTTGGCTGCACCTGATGCTATTGCCTCTGTGCCCTTGCCCGGCACATAGCAGTTCGCTGCCTTGATCAGATAGTAGTATGTCGTTGCAGGAGCTGCATTTTTATCCCGGAATGTGATCGGGTCATCTTTAGTCGCTGCCACATCTCCGATCTTGTCGAAGCCGCTGTCCTTGCTGGTAGAACGATATACTTCGTAATTGTTCTCCACAGACTCTGTTCCCTTTTGGGGAACAGGCGACCAGGAAACTGTTACTGTCCCTATGTCATCAGCCTTTGCCGACGGCTCTGCCTTTGTGCTGTCGGGGATCAGCATGGAAGCCCCCATTATTATGGAATCATCCGCGACTTTTTCCCCCGCCTTGTCAAATGTGGACTGATAAGCGCTGACATACGGATTTGCTTTTATCGTCCCCTGTACGGGAAGCGTGACATATGATTCGCTGTCATCGATCTTAGCCGCCGCTATTGCTGCCTTGCCGTCTGTGCCTCCAGGTCCTGCATCCTTACATCTACCCTCGATCTGCGATGCATACCGTCCCACTGTGATGATATTTCCGGCCAGCACGCCATAGTTCCCTGCCTGGGCAAAACTTTTTTCAATTATAGCTTCTGTATCCCCGCGAAGATATGAGCATTTTTCAGCATCTTCTGTATTCGTTACTGTGATATTTTTTCCGGCATGCACACCGGCAATGGTGCTCCCCTGTGCAGCCGGTGCTTGACTTGAACCGATGATACTGCCGCCGCTGGAAACATTTATATCGCCCGACACCTCCAGGCCGCAGTCATCGCTCGAAACTGTAATTATCTCTCCTCCTTTGCTGTTCAGGTCTCCTCTGTTGATACTGATACCATCGCCAATAGTATTTGCTGCAATGATCATGCCGCCGCTCTGTTCAAGATTACTGTCTGCCGTAATCAGGATACCTCCGTTTCTGCTTGTAATATACAGTCCGCCGTCCGTCACGGTCATATCCTCACCGGCTGTACCGTCGGCATCGCCGACAAGCACTGCTGTAGAAATTTTACCGGCATCGGCATTTTCCCACTGTATCTCTATCTCACCGCCGGTCTGATCATATCTGCTGCATTCGATCGCATTGTCTGCAGTTGCGTATTCTGTTGTGCCTGCAGCATATATATCAGGACCCTCATTGCCAGCTTTAGCGTTTACACTCAATTTTCCGCTTGAGATATTGAAAGTGCCGGCATTGACTGAATCTTTAACTGTCGCCTTGCCGGCATTAGCTGCTGCTGCCGTTGTCTTATTGGTGACTGTGCTTCCGGAAATATTCAGATCTGCCGCCTGTATGGAATCGTCAACCTCTGCGCTTCTTCCGCTATAACTGCTGTCATCTGCTGCGTGCGAAGTGACATCGACTGTTCCACCTGTGAAATTCGCTGTATTGGCAGCATCGATACCGCAGCCGGCAGTTGAGGAAGGAGCAAATGCCCATGACTGTGTATATGTCCATGACGTGCCATAGCATTCCACGTCGACATTCACAGCGCCGCCTTCAACATCGATATCTGTACAGTCGACACCGCAGCCGGCAAATGCATTGTTGCAATAGCTATATGATCCATCTGCATTGGATTCGTCGCCTGATTTTACGTTTGCATTCAGTATGCCGCCGGTCACATAAATATGATCAGTGGACCCCTCATTGCCGGCATTGCAGTTTATGGCACTGCCCGTAATATTACCTCCATCTGTATTGGTGCAGCTCACACTTGCTGACAGTTCTCCGCCGCTTACTACCAGATCATTGCAGTCGATGCCGTCTTCTTCTCCGGCTGCTGCAGCCTTGGTGTCTGTCCTGCTGCCGCCATATGCCTCGACCGTGCCTTTCTGCATAAATATGCTGCCGGTACCGTCAGTCGCGATCGCATCGTCATCGGCAGAACGTAATGTAAGCGTCCCCGGTGTGGACGGCGTCGTGAATTCTATGCTGCCGTCATTGGAATCTGTGGCCAGCGCGTTACCAGTAACTCCGGTGCCTGAGCCTATGGTATTATTACCCTGGAATTTCACGATCATGCCGCCGCCGTGAGCGATGATGCCTGTACCGTTTTCAGCGATAGTTGCATCCTTCAGCGTTAAAATTCCTGACGACTGATCATATGCGGCATATCCATTTCCTAAGCTGACCTTACCGCCGCCGGACATTTCTGCGCCGTTCACAGTGATACTGACGGCCTTGTCTCCCGAATATTCAGGGATATTTGCGGTGCCGGCATGCGCTTCATCTGCTGCCGCGAACATCGTCGCCGGTGTCATGGCGACCGTTATCGCCAGCGCCATGAACCAGCACAAAAGACTTTTTGTTTTTGTTTTCGCCTTCATAACCCTTTCTTCTCCTTTTTGATCCATACTGCCCGGGCCGCATTTTCCGGCCCGGGACCCCCGCGTTATTTCTTTGCTGATCTGTCTGTTTCAGATTTGAGTCAAAATACTGCTGCAGCGTTTCCTCCTATATCGCCGCCAGCAGTCTTGCTGTGAATGTGCCCCCTTCGCTGAAGCAGTCGAAAGTCGCATTGTTTTTTATGTAAACACTGAGATGCTCTGTATGCCTGTCCCGTTAAGCGGATCTCTGCTCCCGGATATCGAAAGTCCGGTCTTTTCATTGAATACCACATCGCCGGGATGTTAGCTGATCACTTCCATGATCAGTTATAACCGCAAAAAAAGTGCTTCCTTATTCTCAGGCAGCACCATATCCAAAGTTTCATATAATCTCTTTTTATTAAACGGTTTCAGCAGATAAGCTGCCGCATGCAGCCCGAATACATCGAGCGCATATTCCTTTGATGTGGAAGTGATTATTATCCCGGCTTCAGGATCGTATGTTTTTATCACTTCTGCAAATTCGATCCCTGTCATATCAGGCATGATGATATCAAAAAAATACAGATCGCCCGGCATCTTCCCGCTCGAATATTCTCTCGGCAGTTTTTCAGATATATTAAGGTCGTCGATATTATCATCGCTGACAGCGATCCTGATCATAGACTATCCCCTCATCACAAATATCATTTATCGCACATTCTGTAAACCATTCACCGTTCGCTCTGCATGTTGTTTTACGCGAAGTCTGGCTTAATATAATATCCCTCTATATTATATTCTACATCATGAACAACTTCAACCTTACTTGGACATCATATCGCGGGACTTCGATACTCATAATAGATAAGAAGCTGCCATAGTGTAAGCAGATGAGACCTCGTAAAGGATATGGGAAAATAGATGACGGAACAGGTGATGCATTTCTGACCGTGTCAATGCCGTCTGATGCCATGGCGCTCCAGCCGAAAAAAGCGGCGCTGGAAGATTTCGATAATTTCAAAAATATGTGCCCGATAATGATTGATTTTCACCTTATAATCGAATATAATGCGAGTAAGAGGTGAAAATATGATAAATACAACAGGGATGATAGTAAATGATCTTAAGGGATATCGAAGCCCTTATGACAAGCTGTCGAGAATGGTACGGGACGGTATTTATATACCGCTTACAAAAGGCATATACGAAACCGATGCTTCAACACCGGGATATCTTCTCGCTGGTGCAATTTACGGCCCGTCATATTTATCATTTGAATTTGCACTTCAGTATTACGGAATGATACCGGAAGGCGTTATTGCATTTACATCTGCGACCTTCGGCAAAAAGAAAAAGAAAAAGTACGAAAACAAATTCGGAGTTTACACATACAGGGACGTTCCCGATGACGTGTATCATCTTGGGATCGAATATATGCAGGAAGGACAGTATTCATATTTCATTGCTTCGCGGGAAAAGGCAATATGCGATGAGTTATATAAGCAGCGGCCTGTTTCAAATTACAGCGAACTTAAAGCCATGCTTTTCGGAGATCTCAGGATAGATGAATATGAACTAGGAAAAATAGATCCAGGCAGTCTTGAGATAATTGCCAGCAGATATCCGAGCACCAATGTGAAACGTTTTTACAGATATATCAGGAGAAACTCAAAATGAACAGCATTATCGAAACGATGATCAGCGCATATAAAACAGAAACGATATACGACAAGAAAAATGCCATGAAGGAAGTGCTTCAGGAAATAATTTTGTGCGGACTCAGCAGAGCCGGTTTCTTTCAAAGAACTGCTTTTTACGGAGGAACTGCATTAAGAATGTTTTACGGGCTTGACCGTTTTTCAGAGGATCTTGATTTTTCACTTGATAAGCCGGATGATACGTTTGACATAAAAAAGTATTTTCCTGAACTTGAAAGAGAAATAGCTGCATATGGGTTACATGCTGATATACAAGAGAAAGAAAAAAGCATAGATTCAAATATCAAATCAGCTTTTGTAAAAGGAAATACTGTAGAACATCTATTGATGTTTTATCCTGGTGAGTCTTCAGATTTCGGAATAAGTAAAAATGAACTTACCAAAATCAAACTTGAGGTAGATGTTGATCCGCCTAAGTATGCTACGTTTGAAAGGCGCTTCCGTCTGAGGCCGATGCCGTATGAAGTAAATCTATATGATGAGCCGTCTCTTTTTGCAGGTAAAATCCATGCTGTATTAGGCCGCTCATGGAGCAGCAGGATAAAAGGGCGTGATCTGTACGATTATGTTTTCTACATCGCAGGAAATGTTCCTGTGAACAGGATGCATCTAAAAGACAGATTAGTTCAGTCGAGACACTTAGAAGAAAATGATCCTTTTGAACTCGAAGATCTGAAAGCGATGCTGTGCAGTAAATTCGACAGTATTGACTATTCTCAGGCGAAAGAAGATGTTATTCCATTTTTACGAAGTCCTGGCGAGACCGACTTATGGAGTGCAGAATTCTTCAAACAGATAACAAACAGTCTGACGGAAAGATAATACGCATTTAGGTATTATGGGTAAAAAAACAAAAACCACTATGTAACTCGAAGAACCTCATATCGCTTTCCAGTTGACAAAACGGGCTGTAATACATTATACTTGTTAGTAATTTCAAATTGCGTTGAAGGGAATAAACTGTTAGCAGGGACTTTCAGAGAGCAGCCGCAGGGTGAAAAGGCTGCAGTCAGGCGATCAGTGTCTCACCCCGGAGCAGGATCTTATGAGTGGGGACCGGTGATGGCCGGGACCAATAAGAGTGGTACCGCGGAGTATTCATATACCTCGTCTCTTGAGCGGAGACGGGTTTTTTGTTTCTGCAGCGCGCAGACAGCAGGTCGGCAAAAACGGCGCATCATGAACGCAGCAGCGCAGGCGGCTGGTCGGCAAAGACGGCGCGTCATGAACGCAGCAGCGCAGGCAGCATGACTCGAAACGGTACAGAAAAGGAAAAGGTAAAAAAATGCAGAATTACGACAAGTACAAGACAGGTTATTTCATGCCTCCCGAATGCAGGATGTCATGGGTAAAGAAAGATCATATCGACAAGGCGCCGATCTGGTGCAGCGTCGATCTCAGAGACGGCAATCAGGCTCTCATCGTACCGATGAGCCTTGACGAAAAGCTGGAGTTTTTCACATACCTGTGCGAACTGGGATTCAAAGAGATCGAAGTCGGCTTCCCGGCTGCCAGCGATACGGAATACGAATTCCTGCGCACCCTTATCGAAAAGAAAATGATACCCGACGATGTCAGAGTACAGGTGCTGACACAGTCGAGAGAACATATAATAAAGAAGACTTTTGAATCGCTGCGCGGTGCCAAAAAAGCCGTCGTGCATCTTTACAACTCTACTTCAGTGGCACAGAGAGAGCAGGTCTTCAAGGCTGACAAACCTGAGATCGTAAAAATAGCGACCGACGGAGCCGAGCTCATAAAAAAATATGCTGCCGAAGAAGCGAAGGAATACGGCACGGATTTCCAGTTTGAATATTCGCCGGAAAGCTTCACAGGCACTGAACCCGAATTCGCGGCCGAGATATGCAACGCAGTCATCGACATCTGGGAACCGACGCCGGACAGCAAGGTCATCATCAACCTGCCCAGCACAGTACAGATGTCAATGCCGCATGTATACGCTTCCCAGATAGAATACATGTGCGACAGTCTGCACGACAGGGAGAACATCCTTGTGTCGCTGCACCCGCACAATGACAGAGGGACAGGGGTCGCTGACGCGGAGCTGGGTATACTGGCCGGCGCCGACAGGATCGAAGGCACGCTCTTCGGCAACGGCGAGCGCACCGGCAACGTTGATATAGTTACGCTTGCGATGAACATGTTCACGCACGGCGTGGATCCGCATCTCGATTTTTCCGACATGCCGCACGTTGTGGAGATGTCAGAGAAATTTACAAACATAAAAGTTTCACCGCGCCAGCCATACGGCGGGCAGCTGGTGTTCGCGGCTTTTTCCGGTTCGCATCAGGACGCCATCGCCAAGGGCATGCACTGGAGAGAAGCGCATGATCTCAAGAGATGGACCGTCCCCTATCTGCCTGTCGATCCGCATGATCTCGGCAGAGAATACGAAGCGGATGTCATCAGAGTCAACAGCCAGTCCGGCAAGGGCGGCATCGCCTACGTACTGGAACAGAACTTCGGTTATGAGATACCCCTCAAGATGCGTGAAGAAGTCGGCTATATGATGAAGGGCATTTCCGATCACAGACACAAGGAACTGAAGCCGGACGAGATCTTCGAGATCTTTGACAACGAATACATCAATGTGTTCGATACCATCGACATCACCAACGCGACCTTCAAGAAGATGTCTGAAGACTACAAGACCAACAATGTCATGCATGTAGCCATTGAAGTCAGCATCGCCGGCAAGGGTTATCATCTGGAAGCGGACGGCAACGGCAGACTCGATGCAGTCAGCAATGCTCTGCGCAAGAGCCCCTACAATTTCAATTATGAATTCGTTACTTATTCCGAGCATGCCCTGGAATCAGAATCAGACTCCAGAGCCGCCGCCTATGTAGCCATCTCCGACGAGAACGGCTGGGTATACTGGGGCGTGGGCCTTCATGATGATATCATCTTTGCTTCCATCAATGCTCTGGTGAGTGCGATCAACAGGATGGACAAGATCAGTCATTTTGTGAAATAATCACAGGGCCGGCGCATACCGGGCATGAACATAAAACAATCGCAGGGCCGGCGCAGACCGGGCATGAACATAAAACAATCACAGGGCCGCGCAGGCCGGGCATGAACATAAAACAATCACAGGGCCGCGCAGGCCGTACGAAAACGGAGGATACAACTATGGGTATGACAATGACTCAAAAAATACTGGCAGCACATGCCGGACTCGACAAGGTCGAGGCGGGCCAGCTGATAATGGCCGACCTCGATATGGTGCTCGCCAACGATATTACCGGACCGGTCTCGATCAACGAATTCGAGAAGGCCGGCTTTGACGGCGTGTTCGACAAGAGCAGGATCTCACTGGTCATGGATCACTTCACACCGAACAAGGACATCAAATCAGCGGAGCAGTGCATGAAATGCCGCATCTTCGCCAAAAGATTCGACATCGATAATTTCTACGATGTAGGCAGTATGGGCATCGAACACGCGCTGCTTCCCGAAAAGGGCCTCGTGGCTCCCGGGGAAGCGATCATTGGCGCAGACTCGCACACCTGCACTTACGGCGCGCTCGGCGCTTTCTCGACCGGAGTCGGCTCCACCGATCTGGCTGCCGGCATCGCCAGAGGCCAGGCCTGGTTCAAAGTGCCCGAAGCACTCAGGTTCGAACTGAGCGGCAGCCTTTCGAAAAATGTCAGCGGCAAAGATGTGATACTCCACATCATCGGCATGATAGGCGTAGACGGCGCCCTTTATAAATCGATGGAATTCACCGGCAGCGGAGTCGCTTCCCTTACCATGGACGACAGACTCTGCATCTCCAACATGGCCATCGAAGCCGGCGCCAAAAACGGCATCTTCCCCGTCGACGATACGACGAAAGAATATGTAAAGGGCCGTGTCGACCGTCCTTACAAGATATATGAAGCGGACGCCGATGCGGAATATGCGGAGACATATAAGATCGACCTGTCTGCGATACCGCCGACGGTTTCCTTCCCGCATCTGCCGGAAAATGCCAGACCTGTTTCCGAGGCCGGCGATGTGAAGATCGATCAGGTTGTGATCGGCTCCTGCACAAACGGCAGAGCCTCGGATATGAAGGCCGCCGCAGAGATACTCAAGGGAAAGCATATCGCGGACGGAATCAGAGGAATAATAATCCCGGCGACTCAGAGCGTTTATAAAGAATGCATCAAAAATGGCTGGCTCGATATTTTCATCGATGCCGGATGCATCGTCAGCACACCGACCTGCGGGCCCTGTCTGGGCGGACACATGGGCATACTGGCCGAAGGCGAAAGATGCGTAGCTACGACCAACAGGAATTTCGTAGGCAGGATGGGCCATACCAAGAGCGAAGTCTATCTCGCCAGTCCGGCAGTAGCGGCTGCTTCGGCAATAGCCGGAAAGATCGCTCAGCCGGAATAAGGGCGCAGACGCTCCCGGAAAACGGCCGAAGGCGCAGACACTCCCGGAAAACGGACACGGGTGCAGAGACGGCCGAAGGCGCAGGCACTGCCGGAAAACAAAAACGAACACGAAGCCGGCCGAAGGCGCAGGTTCTTAATGAAACCAGATATATAAGGAGATACCGAAAATGAAAGCACAAGGCAAAGTACATAAATACGGAAATAATGTGGATACGGATGTCATCATCCCGGCCAGATACCTGAACACCGCCGATCCGGCGGAACTCGCTTCGCACTGCATGGAAGACATCGATGCGGATTTTGTCGGCAAAGTACGCAGCGGAGACATCATGGTCGCCGTCGACAATTTCGGCTGCGGATCTTCGCGTGAGCATGCACCGATCGCCATCAAGGCCAGCGGCATCAGCTGCGTGATAGCCAACACCTTTGCGCGCATATTCTACCGCAATGCCATCAACATCGGTCTGCCTATCCTGGAGTGCGCAGAGGCAGCAGAAAAGATCGAGGACGGCGATACCGTCAGTGTGGACTTCGATTCAGGCATCATCATCAACGAGACGAAAAACGAAAAATACCAGGCTCTTCCCTTCCCGGATTTCATCAAGGACATCATGGACAAGGGCGGCCTGCTGAACAGCCTTAAGGAGCGCAACTGAATGATAGGCATAATAGATGTAGGCGGCGGCCTGCGGGGAGTATATGGTGCAGGAGTCTTCGACTGCTGCATGGACAATGATCTTTATTTTGGTTATTGCCTGGGAGTTTCGGCGGGAAGCGCCAACCAGCTCTCATACGTATCCGGACAGCGCGGCAGGAATTACAGATTTTATCTGGAATACACCTTCCGCCGCGATTACATGAGCATTTACAATCTGATACGCAAGGGATCTTACCTCGATCTGGAATACATCTACGGCGCACTGACTAATGAGGACGGTGAAGATCCTTTCGATTTTGATGCCGCAATGGCTTCGGACAAGATACTGAAATCAGTTACTCTCAATGCGCTTACCGGAGAGACTGTCTATTTTGACAGCCGCACAGATCTCAAACGGAACGATTATTATTTCACTAAAACTTCCTCGTGCATGCCTCTGGTCTGCAAACCGTACATGGTCGACGGAGTACCGTATTTCGACGGCGGCATCGCCGATCCTGTCCCGATCAGAAAGGCCTTTGATGACGGCTGCGACAAGGTGGCCCTGATACTGACCAAGCCGCGCGATTTCATCCGCGATCCGGCGAAGGACACCAGATCGGCAAAACTGCTCAGCCGGAAATATCCCATGGCTGCTGTGGCTCTGGCCGACCGCGCCCGCAGATATAACGAAGGCGTCGCTCTGGCCAGAGAATATGAAGCCCAGGGCAAGGCAATAATAATAGCCCCCGATTCCATCGAGGGCATGCATACGCTCACCAAGAGCAAAAAGATACTTAAGAAACTGTATATAAAGGGATACGAAGACGCAAAGCAGCTCAGGGAATTCACTTCAAATCAATACCGCCCAGTCTCTTCTTGAATGAGATATCCTTCGGACAGCTACTTTATGAGATTCTTCATCAATAATATAAAATACCAGATATTTATCTATAGCAAGGGCCCTGTACCCTTGCTTTTTTAATGTCCGGTCGCTTACGACAGGCGCTGCCGAAGGATGTTCTGACAGAATGCCTATTCGTTCTGTTATATCAGTATACAGTTTCAATGCAGTATCTTCTGATCCGGATTCTTTCATGACATAAACAAAAATATCCCAAAGGTCGTCCTTGGCATTTTCTGTATATATTAGTTTATATTTATTCATTGTTTTCCTCTAATTTTTTCAGTCTCTGCCTGAAATCCTCGAGAACTTCTTTCTGCGAATAAACTCTGCCGAGTTTTTCATCTTCTTCGCCTTCGGCAAGCAGCTCATATAATTCAAGTCTTGACTTCATTCTGCTGTATTCAGCATCATCTACCAGCACAGTATCGCTGCGTCCATTGACCGTGATATATACCGCACCTTCCTCTTTGCACAGCGAACTCATTTCAGCATATCTGTTTCGCAGATCCGCTGATGGCCTTATATTCTTCATAGCGCTTCCTCCTCATATATCATAATTATATCATTATATGACTATATTGAAAAGACGTTTTTTTAGCGTGCTTCTTATGATATACTATTCTGCGTTGATACTTATATTTTGGAAAACGGAGATGATACTGAAATGAATTACAGCATAGCAACGATAAAAGGCGACGGGATAGGACCGGAGATCGTCGATGAAGCAATAAAGGTCCTGGAAAAAGTCGGAGATAAATTCGGCCACAGGTTCAGGTTCATGCCTGTTCCTGCAGGCGGAGAAGCGATAGACAAAACCGGAAAATGTCTCCCGCAGGAAACTCTGGATACATGCAAACAGTCAGATGCAGTTCTGCTGGGTGCAGTCGGCGGTCCGAAATGGGACGATGTACCCGGAGATCAGAGACCGGAGCAGGCGCTCCTGGGTCTGCGCAAAGAGCTGGGTCTGTTTGCGAACCTCAGGCCTGCCCTGATGTTCGAGGAGCTGGCAGGAGCCTGCCCGCTCAAACCGGAGATCACTGAAGGCGGACTCGACCTCATAATCGTCCGCGAGCTCACAGGCGGCATTTATTTCGGCGAACGCGCTACTAAAAAAACCGAGACCGGCGAAGTCGCTTACGATATAGAGCAGTACTCAACAGAAGAGATAGAACGCATTGCTGTCGTAGCTTTCGACATGGCAATGAAAAGAAATAAAAAAGTAGCCAGTGTGGATAAATCCAATGTGCTCGATTCCTCGCGTCTGTGGAGAAAAACTGTTGCAGAGGTCGCCAAAGATTATCCCGAGGTCGAACTTGAAAATCTTTACGTCGACAACGCAGCCATGCAGCTGATCAAATCGCCGCGCCGCTTTGATGTCATCGTGACCAGCAATATGTTCGGCGACATCCTCAGCGATGAAGCCAGCCAGATAGCCGGCTCTCTGGGCATGCTGCCCTCGGCCAGCCTCGGCAAAAATAATTTCGGCATGTACGAACCGTCACACGGTTCTGCTCCATATATGGCAGGCCAGAACAGAGCCAACCCCATAGCAACGATACTTTCAGCAGCCATGATGCTGCGCTTCACCTTCGGTCTTTCCGAGGAAGCGGATGCAATAGAGACTGCCGTGCGCAAAGCACTGCGTGAAGGTCATCGCACATATGATATCGCCGGTGAAGAATACGAACCGATCGGTACCAGTCAGATCGGAGATTTCATAGCCGCCGCCATTTAAGCTTATGAGTATATTTGAGATCTTTCTGACGGGCGTCGGCCTGTCCATGGATGCCTTTGCAGTATCCATATGCAAAGGCCTGACCCTGCGTCAGCGCAGTATAAAATACGCTCTGATCACGGGCGCCTGGTTCGGTATATTCCAGGGCCTGATGCCTATGATCGGATTTTTCGTAGGCTCCAGATTTGCATCTTATGTAGAGGATGTCGATCACTGGATAGTATTCGTGCTGCTCGCTCTAATCGGCGGACACATGATACTGGAAGCAAAAAAAGAAGAGGAGCCTGATCCTTCTTTCGGATTCAAAGCCATGTTCCTGCTGGCCGTGGCAACCAGCATCGACGCACTGGCAGTCGGCGTTTCCTTCGCCTTCCTGAAAGTTGAGATCTTCATGGCTGCAGGGATAATCGCCGCTACTACATTCGTCATCTCCATCCTCGGCATAGAAACCGGCACCGCTTTCGGGACGCGTTTCAAATCCAAAGCGGAGATCGCCGGCGGACTGATCCTGATCCTGATCGGCACAAAAACCCTGATTCAGGGTCTGATGGGAGCATGACAGAGCGCTCTCGCAGCAAACGCACGACGGCAACATGACTAGCGCTCTCGCAGCAGGCTGACGACGGCAACATGACGCGCGCTCTCGCAGCGGGCGGACGGCGGCAACATGACGCGCGCTCTCGTAGCGGGCGGACAACGGCCGCATAACAGAGCGGATAATATGAGGTATTGAATGGTAAGAGAAGTAAAAGAAGACATGCTCAGTGAAGCCCTGGACATGGTCAGAAAAACTTTTGACGAGGACCTTGCTCCCGGATACACAGAGGAAGGACGGCAGACTTTTTACAGCTTTCTGGAAGCGATCGCTGACGGCAGCGCCGGCGATGTAAAACTGTGGTATTACATGCTCGATGACATAGTCGCGGGCGTATTTGCCATACGCGGAGGCAGCCACATCGCCCTCTGCTTCACAGACAAAGCTTATCGGCGGAAGGGCATCGGCAAAGAACTGTTCGAAGCCGTCAAGACCATCCTCATGGCACAGCTGAAACAGGAAATGACCGTCAACGCCGATGTCGGTGCTGCGGATTTTTACAGGTCTCTGGGATTCTGCCAGACCGCTGCAGAGCAGACCGAAAACGGCATCTCATATATACCCATGAGCTACCGCATAATGTGATCCTTATACAAAGATCAGCTGGATCATAAGCATATAACAGATCGTACCTCCTCCAATGCTGAGGAGGTTATTTCTTTTCCAGACATGCAGAGCCGCAGTGATGCTGCAGGCGATGAAAGCCGGCAGCCATTTCGACATCTCCATGAAAGATGTCCCGCGCAGACAGTAGATGACCAGAATGGCGATCACGGCCGCAGGAAGCACTTCACCGATATAAAGTACCGCTTTTGGAGGCTCTTTCCTCCCGAACAGCGCAAACGGAGCCAGCCGCGTCAGGAAGGTGCAGCCGGCTGTCACAGCGATTATGAGAATGGCGTGCGTAGCTGATATCATGCTTTGCCCTCCTCTTTTTCTGCTTCCCCGCCTGCGTACGGCATTTCATCAGCGTCATCTCCATTGCTCTTTTTTCTGTCTTCGTCAGACGCCGCGGCAGTATTCTCCCCGCCGCTCTTTTTGCCGCCCTCGATCGGTCTGCGGCAGGCGATCAGCAGCCCGATGGCTGCAGCCAGAGCCGGGATGATAAAATTATCCGGTCCTATGATCAGCAGAGAAACCAGTCCGCAGCCGATACCGATGAAGACTGGAATGTGCGTTTTCGCTTCCCGCCACTGATCGACGAATATGACAACAAAGAGTGCGGTCATGGCAAAATCGACGCCTGTGGTGTCGAAGCTTATGAGGCTGCCGAACAGAGCTCCGGCCGTACAGCCGATCACCCAGTATGACTGGTTCAGAGCCGCCATGAAAAACATGGTCTTTTTCGAATCGATCTCAAAGGGTATGCGTGTCCCGCACAGCAGAGCGTAGGTCTCGTCTGTGAGTGAAAATATCATGTAGGGATATGCCTTGCCCATCTCTTTGAATTTTTTCAGAAATGAAAGCCCGTAAAAGATGTGCCGGCTGTTGATGGAAAATGTCATCACTGCAGTTGACAGCAGCCCCGCTCCGCCTGTAAGCAGGCTGACGAGAACGAACTGCATCGTTCCGGCATAACATGTCAGCGAAATAAAAAAGGCCCAAACAAAACTATAACCCGCATCCTGCAGCATCAGGCCGAAGGCTATGCCCATGAAGATATATCCGAGCATTACCGGTATGTCTCTTTTAAATGCGAACTTCAGAGCCTCTTTCATGATACTGCTATCATACATTTTCCCGAGACAAAAGTCCACCGTCGTATCTTCATAACAAATACCGGAGTCGAAAAGCATAACTGTTTCCGGCCCCGGTATATCTTTACAGGCAACACACTTTAAATTTTTTTCACAGCGATCATTCGAAATTTTTCTTATCAGCCTCCTACCTTGATATCACCAAACGACAGAATTACGAAAGCGTCTCCCGTATGTCTGCTGCTTGGTCTGTTGAACTTGATATAGTAAGTGCCCCTCTTAAGTTTCTTGATTTTTGTTTTATTTGCATATACATATTTAGAAACTGCTGTTCCCCTGGAATTATACACACGCGCTTTGAAAGTACCTTTCATACCGTAATCATCTGCCTTTATTCTCAGGCTCCCTTTTTTATATGTCTTTACCTTCACCCAAAGGGAATCCCCGCCGGAAGCAACTAGGAAACGTGTCGTAAGACCGGCATGTTTTTTGCTGCTTGACGGCACAGCTATACTTTTCAGTTTTTTTGCTTTTGTAAATGTATCTGCATAAGCATTTTCCTTTGGAAGCCTGTATGGTGCCGGAGTACCTACGAACGGATTCGCAGTGCTGTAATATACCTTTAAATAATATGTTTTTCCCTTTATCAGACCGACATTTCCATTTGTTTTCTGTACGCTTATAACCTTCTTTTTACTGTTGCAGACTGCATATGCATGTGTATTGTAGCATGCTGTTTTTGAAGGCTTGAACTTAAAATAGTAAGTGCCGGGCATACCGAATCCATACAGCGTATTCCTGTCTGAATATTTGGCAAGATCCAAATTCCCGACAGTACCAAGCATAGCCGTCACTGTTTCAGTCGTTTCCCCTTCAGGAAGTTCCTCACTGCGCGTTGCCTTCAGGTAATATGTGCCGGCCTCGACTATCCAGGTCCCTGTAGGTGTTCCTTCATTGTAATTTTTAATGATCGTACCGGATTTAAAAGTTGTAGTGGTGCTGAGTATGAATGACGCATCATAGTCACTGTCAGTAACACTAAGGACTCCGCCGGATTTTACATCTATCTGCCCTATATAATCCGGCCATGTTCCAGTTAGCTCTGCATTTTTGTCACTGCTTGAAACCGTGGTATTCACCGGTATCACTACCACTGCCGCCGGCGGGTCAGGCGACGGCGACGGTGGTGTCACGTCGTCAGCATACGCTGTAAATGCGACGGCCGGCACGCTCATACACAATGCCATCACAAATGCCAGCGCCAGTATCATTAGTTTCTTTTTCATGTTCTCCTCCTTCCGTGATCATGCGGCGGTCTGTCTTGCCGCCGCCGATCTGCGCCATCTGTTTTATTTTTTTAAATCGATCGTTAGTATTTCTTTATCTGCATAGTGTTTCTGAATCCCGTACTCTTTGTGAACAGTTTTTTGTAAGCTCTGTATTTGCTCCCGGGCACCTTGATGACCGCTTTTTTATAGATGCCCCTGATCGCATTTTTGCCCACACTCTTCAGCATTTTTGACTTGATCTTGATCATATTCAGCTTTTTATCACCATAAAATACATTCTTTCCGATGATCCTCGCATTGCTTCCGACCGTAACACTTTTCAGCCTGATGTTTTTGTAAAATGCTTTAGCTGCAATAGATGTCACCTTGAATGTTTTGCCGCCGATGCTTACTGTACTGTTTACAGAAGCAGTCTTTGATTTTTTGCTTACCGGACCTGTATACTGGACTTCGCATCCTGAAATGCCTGATCTGGTGACCCTGTATCTGCCTCCATTGGATCTTGCCGTAGTTCCAGTCTTCGGATAAGTTGAGGAATAGCCTATTGCTATATCGTCTGCAATACTGCCTCCCTGGTCTGTTATCGCATATACCTTTGCCTGGGTACTGCTCCCGTATAGATCCACTTTCCCGTTAAAAAACGATACTTTGCCGCCGACCGGACTGCTTACTGCACATCCGGTAAGATATACTCTGCCCATTCCTGTGACAGTTTCTTCCTCTTCATCGGCATATTCATCAATGGCCATTATTGCAGACTTTGAAGTTACGGTATGTCCGGATCTTGTCATGGTTATATCGATATCATTATGATCTGATCCGCTGGCGGGCACTGTAAGTATCCCGCCTTCAACTGAGACATCACTGTCCGTTATAGAACATACCCGGGTAGTAATGGCGCCGTTCAAATCGGTACTGCCTTTTATTTTAGTCAGGGTCACTTTGGAGCCTCCGGATATCCTGACGTTTGAATCTTCGCTGGTTACAGTATTTATACTGCTGCAATCTACAGCTGCTCCTCCAGAAATATTTATCGAAGAGCCTTCATCACCGTTGATCTTCCTCGCTGTCATACTGCAGCCGGAAATACTGACCCCGCCTGCAGTATCAAGATCACATTGGCCTGCTTCGATGCTGCCCGCTCCTTTTACTGTCGTGCTCAGGATACCGTTTTCAATGAGTTTAGGAGTCTCTTCCCCTCCTCCTGCATCCACGGTCAGATCTCCCTCGATATCCACGGTAAGATCGAGACTGCCTGATACGCTAATAAGATTTGAACTGTTCGTCAGCGTATATGAATGTGTTCCTGCTCCAATAGTAAGCGTGCCTGTAGACTTATTATATTTGACATAATCAGGCAGGCTGCTGCTGTCCATGGCTATCCCGTCCCAGGTCACAGTGCCTGTGAACTCCCTGCTGCCTGCAGCAGCAGTGTCGGCAAATACACCAAAAGGCGCCATGGTGAATACCAGTGTGACCGCCAATATTATCAGCAATAATTTTTTCCTCATTTTCGACCTCCCTGAATGTCTCCCTGTTTTACATATGTCCAGTCTTTTCGTTTTTTCACTCTCTTTTGTATTTGATCTGATGCCTTCGTCTGTATCTCAGGCAGAGGACTGTGATCACTACTCCTGCCATGAAAGCAGCAGCGGCGATCAGCACGTATACGCCGATGCCGTCGTTGAGCAGCATCGTGCCGTAATCCATGCCTGCCGTTACTCCGCCCTGAGATTCATTGTGAAAAGAAAACAGCACGACTGTCAGCGCTGCTGCGAAGGCCAGTCCGGCCCCGCTCAGCAGCGGCATCTGTCGTCTGAATCGTTTTTCACGAAGTTTCTCTTCTCTTTTCCGCACCTCTGCAAGTGCTTCCTCTTTTGAATATTTCATATATATTATTCCCCTTCAATATATTAGACGCCTGTTTCAGGCAAATCTCGCAGCAAAATTTAAAATTTATTTTAATAAAAGAAACCGGGCATTTATGCCCGGTCCCTGGTTTCATATATTCTTTCCCGACAGCCTACTTTACTGTCACTCTGAGCTTCGCCCAAATGCCGTCTGCACCGAAGGCATAGACAGTGCATGTCCCCGGGAGTTTGGCTTTGATCGTGCCCTTGGAAGATACAGACGCTATATTGCGGTTCATGGAGATATAGCGTATCCTTGCTGCATGATCGTCCATGAAGCGTCTGCCTTTTGATATCATTATCTTTACCTTGATCTTTTTTGCCTTGCCCTGTTTCAGAGTCAGCGCCTTCTTCGACCATGATATCGATTTCGTCTTGCCGTAATTGCTGTATACGCCGAGGAAGCAATGTACGGTCTTGCTGATACACAGCTGCTTTCTGCCCTTATAGGCTGCAACTTTGAATTTATATATCTTCCAGTATTCACAGTCCTTCATAACTGCCGAACGCGACGAGGCCTTTACTGTTCTGAGTTTTTTCGGAGTCCTCAGCTCATTGCCGTTATTGCATCTGCTCCTGTAGATCACATATTTTGTCGCTCCGCGCACCTTCGTCCAATTGAGCTTCATTGTTTTCCCTGAAGCCGAAAGACGTGCCGCTATGGCCGGCGCAGCTTTTGCTTTCCACTGTGCATACAGCGTCAGCTTCCCGGATACCGCAAGATTTTTAACTGATGCCCCGTTCCTGAACGATTTGCCTCTGCCGTTCGCCTTCGTGTTCCAGCCTGTGAACCTGGAATGTGCCTTGGTGAATTTATTGGCGGACAGTCTGCCTGCAGCATCATATGTCAGTATCTGATCGCTCATTGTGCCCTTTCCGCTGTTGGCCCTGAAAGCAACAGTGTATTTGTTCGGCGTCCATTTAGCATAGAGCGTAACTGTGCCTCCTGCTTCTGCCAGATCCTTTTCCGGCACACTGCCCGCTTCATATGTCGTACCGCTGCCGTCAGGAGCCGTGTTCCATTCTTTGCAGGTGTAACCGGTCCTGCTGAAACCACAGAGGGGTATCTCCCAGCCGCTGTTCGTCCAGACAGCCTCCGGATCCATGCTGCCTCTGCCGCCGTTGGCATTGAAGTTGACTGCATATGTATCGTGATCCCACTGGGCATAGAGCCTTACTGTGGAATCCTTCTGAGAGTTTCTGTTTTCATACTTTGACTCGTCTGAATATGATGTTCCGGAGCCGTCGTACTTCGTGTTCCATTTCGTAAAATGCCAGTTTTCACGTGTGAATTCATTCCGCTCAAGATTGGTCCAGCTGCCGTAGTATGTTTTTTGCGTATCCATAGTGCCGGTACCGCCGTTGGCATCATATTCGATATATGACGGGACGCCGTTCCACTGAGCATACAGAGATATTGTATCGTCTTTCTCGGTCGTAAGATTTTTCACGTTCTGACCGTCACTGTAAGTGTCTTCCCCGCTGATCCATTTGCTTGTGGCTGTCCATCCTGCAAAATCATATCCCACTCGGGTATACTGGTTTAAGAAAAGATTCTGCGGCTCGTCATAGACCATATCCTGATATTTCATGTAACCCGAAGCATCATTACAGTTTGGATCGAATTTCACTTTGTACAGGTTGGCTGCCGGATGCGCCTGTATAGATGTTTCCCCGTTTACGGTCACTTCCTGCTCTGCTTTTGTCGCGTCATCATCTTCCCATGTGGGATCGGTCCCGCCGGCTGTATAGCTTTCGAAGTTATAGCCATCATCAACAGTCGTTCCTATACTCAGTTTCGAGCCTATCAGCACCTTCTCAAGTTCAGTCGTTCCTGTTTTTCCTACCCAGGAGGTGCCATGATCTTCTGAACTGATATCCACTGTGCAATAGTCGAAGTGAGCTGCTCCGCCGCCGTTCGTCACGGTCAGAGTCCTGCCGCCCGTATCGAGAGTTCCGATCTTTACAGTGTATATGCCATCAGGAATGGAATCTGCAGTATATCGCCCAGTCTGGCCTTTTTTAAGATCAAAGCTTGTCTGTCCCTGGGTGATTGTAACGCCGCCGGTCGGATCGAATGCAGCACCGTTGTTTGTAGTTATTATAGTGACATTATCAGCGCTCGCCCAGTCTGCTGTAAGAGTTGTATCAGACGGAATCCCGCTGCTGTCAAGTCCGCTGAGATCTGTTACAGACTGCTGGTCCGCATAATGGCTTCCCATTGTAAGTCCTGACCAGCCTGTGAAAATATATCCGGTTTTTGAAAACAGATTTTTTGCAAGGGCTGACGGTGTATCATATTTGACAGTCTGATCTGTCATATTGCCGGTGCCTCCGTCCGCAGCGAAATGAATGCTGTATGATTTCGGGAGCCACTGGGCATAAAGAGTTACCGCGCCCGTTTTTGAAAGCTTGGAAACACTGGCACCGTCATTATATGCTGTGCCGCTGCCGTCGGCCTTCGTGTTCCATCCTGCGAAAGTCCAGCCGGGCAATGTATATGCATTAGTCGTCAGGTTTCCTGCAGTCGCATAGTAGAACACCTGGCCGTCCATAGTGCCGGCAACATCATGGGAAGCATCTCCCGGTTTGTTTTTATCATATGTTACCGTATATGTGTTCGCTATCCAGTTCGCCGTATACTTCCTGTCTCCCACAGAGCCTTTGGCAATGATCACGTCTGCCGAAGGGCTGCTCAGACCCGTACCTGTCCATCCTTCAAATATATAACCTGTCCTTGTCGGGTTGTTCAGTTTGAAACTGTCTGTTTCTATCGTATAATCCCCGGGGTTGGCCGTGCCTGTCGTCCCTCCCGCGAGATCATATGTTATTTTGTATGAGGCCGCCTGCCATACAGCATACAGATCGATGTCTTTATCGACTGCGATCCTGCTGCCGGGCTTATAGTCAACAGTAGAAGCTGTCTCATTTTTGCTCCAGCCCTTGAATATATAGCCTGTCTTTGACGGCTGCTGAGCCGTGAGCGGTGCATTGTTTCCATACACCGGCATCGGATCGGGCATGTTTGCCGCAGTTCCGGGTCCGCTGTCTTTGAAGGTGACAATATGCTTTGTCAGTTTTATTGTCAGCTCCGGAGTCTCCAGCTCACTGGTCCCGCTTTTGTATCCCTTCTCTGTGAAGTCCGTCGTAACATTATATATATTGCCATCCGAGCCCTTTGCCGTGGCCATTATTGATATGGGTGACGGTTCGTATTTCCCGGTCTGGTCCGATTTGGAGATCGGAACGTAAAGCGTTACGATCCCATTTTCCCCTGTTTTCCCTGAAGCTTTTTCATTATATTCCGTTTCTTTTGGAACATAATATACGCTGGCATCTTTTACAGGCTGATTATTCTGATCTACCACATCTACATACAGCCGGTACCCGTAATGCGGACACGATATAGGCGGCAGTAAACTGATATTCCCATCTTTAAATGTATCTGAATAATACCATGTTGCAAAAGGATCAGGTAATGTGAATGACCAGGCACCCGGTAAATCTTTGCTAAGGAAAACGCTCGAAAGGAAAAAGCTGAAACCTGTGGAATATTTTAGATCTCCGTCAAAACAGCTGAAATCATGACAGGCATGCCACTTCTGATCGCCATCCACATATCTGTCAGATCCTGTCTCTCCGCTGAACAAGGCTCCGTCGTAGAGTTCGGCACCGATGGAAAAGATTATTAAGAAATCTATACTTGGACCGAAAGCAGCACCTATAAACACTTCGCCATTGATATGTGCGCCGTTTGAATTGATACACGGCACAGTTGAAAGACTGTTGTAAAATGGAGCTTCCGTAAGTCCCCCGCCAGCCTCAAAACCAAGAGTACCGCTGACATCCATCTTCACCCATCCTTCAGCTTCTCCTGTGATCTCAACTGCGATATTAAATGATACATCAGCCACATCCGGTATGCCAAATGGGAGTTTTGCTATTGGAATATTAAAAGACAACTTTGCCATATTATCGAGTGCCAGCTTTGAGTCATGAAAATTATAATCTAATGTTGATTTACAGTAAAATGAAACCACATTCCATCTTACAGTCAAATTGATTGCGCCATCAAGTGTACCCGTAAGCCTGCCGTTCGTCGTTATCTTAGCTGTCAACACATATGTTACATTTTGAAAAGTACTCCGCTACTATCTGGTCAGGGCTTTTAAAGTTCAGACATGTCTTCGCCGTCCCGTTATATCTCTTTTCATGCTTCTTTACCTGCTGTATCAGTTCTTTCCTGCTGGTGAATGCTTTTCTTCCGTACAGGATCTTTCCGTCTTCCCTGTGGCTTCTTTCCACTTTCCCGTTCTGCCACGGAGAATATGGCCTCGTCCTTCTAAGTTCCATGCCAAGCGCTTTCACTGCATGTTCAAAGGCACTTTCCTTGTCTGTTTTATCTCCGTCGTTTACGAATTCCGATCCGTTATCCACCTGGATCATTCTGATCGGAAATCCTATCTTTTCTTCCAGCTCACGCAGATATCTTGTCGTTTCATATGTGCTTTTCTCTTCTACGATCTTCAGCACACGTTTCCTGCTGTACTCATCTATGCCGGTGATCTGATAGTACTTTTTCCCGTATGCCGGGAAGCGGATGCATTCCGGCGGCACATATTTTATGTCTATCTGCACTTTATCTCCGGGGTATCTCCCGTCCATCGTTTCATACCGTGTATAGCTTTTTCTGTGTATATCCGGTTTTCGATATCCGTTCTTTCGTATCTGCCGGCACATGCTTCCGAAACTTCTCATGTATCCTTTCGCCCTGCAGCGTACAAATACTTCGGCAAGACCATAGACGCCGTTTCTTTTCAGCATGCGTCTTATCAGGTCCAATTCTTCGCAGGTATGTGCATTCGGACTGTACTTTGGCTTTCTGGACTGAAATGCCAGGCTTCTTGCCGTACCGTCATATCGCTCCAGCTGTCTGTATACGAACTGACGATTTGTCTGATAACGCCTTGCTGCTTTTGTTGCTCCATGTTTCTTTGCATATTCACATAATCTCTGGCGGTAACGCATTTCTTCGGTTATACTATTCATGAGAGAGCTCCTTTTGGTACGTTGAGTTTGTGGTGAATTCTATTGTACCAGAGCTCTTCTCTTTTTTTATTTATTTCTGTAACATATGTCTTATCACATTACAAATCTTGGATTTTTTATTATATTATAACTGTAGCAGGAGGTATATCATGGCATTCCATATAGTAATGGTCGAACCGGAGATCCCGCCCAACACGGGCAATGTAGCCAGGAGCTGCGCCATAACCGGCAGCGTGCTCCATCTTGTAGAGCCTCTGGGATTTTCTATCGACGACAAATCGCTGCGCAGGGCCGGGCTGGATTACTGGCCTTATGTTGATGTCGAAACGCACAGCAGTCTGGCAGCATTTATGGAAAAATACGGAGACAGGAGGATGCATCTTGCTACTACAAAAGGAACAAAACTTTATACAGAAGCAGATTTCCGCGACGAAGATATGATTCTGTTCGGCAGAGAAACAGCGGGACTTCCGAGAGATTTCATCAAAGAGAATATTGAAAAGACGATACGGATACCTATGAGCAGAGAGACCAGACTCAGATCGCTGAATCTATCAAATTCTGTAAGTATCATCCTCTTTGAAGCTCTGCGTCAGCAGGGCTTTCAGGGGTTGAAATAAGGCCCTTGTGTGATATAATAAATTTTACGCGAGGTGGCCATGAAACTCGGATATGATCTGACAATCGAACAGTCGCAGAAGCTCGTGATGACGCCTGAACTTATTCAGGCCATCCAGATACTCCAGTTCAATACGCAGGAGCTCGATTCATATGTTTCCGAACAGCTGCTGACAAATCCCGTACTGGAAATAGGTCACAGCAAAAATGAAGATCCTGAAAGGACGGAGGAGAGCCGGTCGGAGAAAGAAAAGGAAAGCGACCAGAAAGACGATCCTCTCAGCGAGTACCTGAAAGAAAAAGTCTATGACGATATCAGTTACAGACACAGCGGTTATTCCGGAGAGAAAAAAGAAGTATCATATGAGCGTTTCGTAACAGATGAGGTGACGCTTCCGGAAAACCTGATGTTCCAGCTCCAGTTCGTAACACAGGACAATTCACAGAGAAAAACAGGAAGATATATAATAGAGTCTCTTGATGATAACGGTTATCTGACATCTTCAACCGGGGAAATAGCAGCAGCGACCGGCGTCTCTGAACAGGAGGTCGAAGACACCATCAGGCTCATACAGACTTTTGACCCGCCGGGCATATGCGCGCCTGATCTGGGCACCTGTCTTTTGATACAGCTCGAACAGAAGGGCATGGCTTCGGAAAATTACAGGAAGCTTATCACAGGACACATAGAAGATCTGGCGGCGAACAGACTCGGTGTCATAGCAAAAAGCCTCGGCATCCCTGTGCATGAAGTGCAGAAGATGTGCGATATGATAAAGACGCTCGAGCCTAAACCGGGCAGGCAGTTTTCGTCTGGAGATGAAACGAGATATATAATACCGGACGTTATAGTTGAAAAGATCAACGGCGATTATGTCATAACTCTGAATGACAGCAGCATACCTCATCTGATGGTGAGTTCGTATTACGAAAAGGTTCTTGCCGAGTCGGGAAACGATACTAAACTGACTGAATATCTTTCCGAACGGCTGAACTCGGCCGTATGGCTGCTGAAAAGCATCGAACAGCGCAGGCAGACGATAATGAGCGTCGTGGGTTCGATAATAAAATTCCAGAAGGGTTTTTTCGAAAACGGCAGCAGGGATATGAAGACGCTCACACTGAGACAGATCGCGGATGATCTCGGCATTCATGAATCGACAGTCAGCCGGTCCATAAACGGAAAATACATGCAGTGCCCGCGAGGGGTATATGAACTAAAGTATTTTTTCCCTGGAGGCGTGACCGGCGACAGCGGCGAAGGCATTTCGTCGAGCAGGGTAAAGACCTTCATAAAGGAACTGATAGATGAAGAGGATCAGCGGACGCCGATCAGCGATCAGGTAATAACTGAAAGACTGTCCGGACACGGCATAGCTCTGTCGCGGAGGACAGTGGCAAAATACAGAGAAGAGATGGGGATACTTTCTTCATCTAAAAGGAAGCGCTACTGACAACGCGGATGGATGAATCAGGAAAGCGCATTTGCGCACAAAATATTTCTTTTCAAACCAAGGAGGAAAATTAAATGGCAGTAAAAGTTGGTATTAGTGGGTTCGGCAGGATCAGCAGAGTAGTTATACGGGCAGCGATGAACGATCCTGACGTCGAGATCTGTGGCATCAACGTGAGAAATGCGGACACCAAGTACATGGAGTACATGCTGAAGTACGACACTATGTTCGGCAGGTTCCCGAAAGAGCTGGGACTGTATGATGAGGGCCTGCTCATCAACGGCAAAAAGGTAAAGGTGTTCAGTGAAAGTGAAGCCAAAAATATCGACTGGGCTTCGTGCGGAGCAGAGTATATCCTCGAAGGTACCGGCGCATATACCACAACAGAAAAAGCGATGGATCACATTAAGGCCGGAGCAAAGAAGGTCGTTATTTCCGCACCTGCAAAGGACAAGGAGACACCGACATTTGTAATAGGCGTAAATGATGATAAATATACCAGCGATATGATGGTCGTATCGAATGCGTCATGCACGACCAACTGCCTGGCACCTCTTTCAAAGGTACTGGAAGACAACTGGGGCATCGAAGAGGGACTTATGTCGACCATACATGCGGCAACGGCAAAACAGAAAGTCGTAGATGCCCGTTCCATGAAAGACTGGAGAACAGGAAGATCCTCATTCGGGAATATCATCCCCACATCTACAGGAGCAGCAAAGGCAGTTGCACTGGTAATACCTTCCCTGCAGGGCAAGATGACAGGTATCGCATACAGAGTGCCGACGGCAGATGTATCAGTAGTGGATCTTAATGTAAGGCTCAACAAGGCAGCGACATATGAAGAAGTCTGCGCCAAGGTAAAAGAAGCATCCGAAGGTGCAATGAAGGGCGTTATCGAATATGTCGATGACGAAGTAGTATCGAGCGACTTCCTCGGAGATCCGTGCACATCGATATTCGATGCCAGAGAAGGCTTCCAGCTGAACGAGCATATGTTCAAGTTCATTTCTTTCTATGATAACGAGTTCGGATATTCCAGCAAGGCTCTGATGCTCATGAAGCATATGCACGAAGTAGACAACAAATAGTCGGAAAAAAGGTTATCGCAGGAGGAGCATATATTATGAAAAAGACTGTAAAAGATATAGATGTAAGCGGGAAAAAAGTGCTGACCAGATGTGATTTCAATGTGCCTATGAAGGACGGAGCGATCACGGATGACGCCAGGATACAGGCGGCTCTTCCTACGATAGAATATATGATCGGGCAGGGCGCGAAAATAATCCTTATGTCTCATCTGGGAAGGCCCGGAGGAGAAGCGAATCATGAGTTCACACTTGCGCCTGTGTCAGAAAGACTGTCGGCTCTGCTGGGACGAAAAGTTACATTCGCCCAGTCTGATACAGTAGTCGATGAAAAAGTAAAAGAGACGGTGGGCTCCATGAAGGACGGCGATGTCGTCCTTCTGGAAAACACCAGATTCAGAAAAGAAGAGACAAAAAACGAAGAGCCGTTCACAAAAGAACTGGCTTCTCTGGGAGATATATTCGTGAACGATGCCTTCGGCACGGCTCACAGGGCGCACTGCTCCACAGCAGGCATCGCCGGTTATCTTCCGGCGGTTTCGGGATTCCTTATTGAGAAAGAGATCAGGTATCTCGGAGATGCAGTAAATGATCCGGGCAGACCTTTCCTGGCTATACTTGGCGGGGCAAAGGTGAAAGACAAGATACCGGTGATAGAAAATCTGATAAAAAAAGTCGACGCCCTTATCATAGGCGGCGGCATGGCATATACATTCCTCAAGGCAGACGGATATGAGATCGGGAAATCGATCCTTGATGAAGACAGCATTGCACTAGCGGCAGGGCTCGTGAAAAAGGCCGAGGCTGCGGGTGTGGAAATGCTCTTCCCGTCGGATGTCGTCTGTGCGAGAGAATTCGATAACAACAGCGAAAAGGCAGTTTTCGCCAAAGACAGGATACCTGCAGATATGATGGGTATGGATATAGGGCCGGAAACTGTCAGGAAATTCGCAGAGAAGATATCACAGGCCAGGACTATCGTCTGGAACGGTCCGATGGGAGTGTTCGAGATGGAGAATTTTGCTGAGGGCACGAAGGCCGTGGCGGAAGCGATGGCGGCGAGCAGCGGCGTGACTGTGATCGGCGGCGGGGATTCCGCAGCTGCAGTGAAGCAGTTCGGGCTCGGCGACAGGATGACGCATATATCAACAGGCGGCGGCGCTTCTCTGGAATATCTGGAGGGAAAAGTGCTTCCCGGCGTTGATGTTCTGCAGGACAAATAGCCATAAGAGGCTGCTGTATAAGGAAGGAGACAAAAATGAGGAAACCGTTTATCGCAGGCAACTGGAAAATGTTCAAGACAAGGGTCGAAGCCGTATCGTTTGCCAGAAAGTTCAAGAATATGTATATGGAAAGAGGAAAGACGGATGTGGACGTGGCCGTATGCGCTCCGTACCTGCATCTGGAATCTCTCAAAGAGATATTCGACGGCACTGATATCGGAATAGGGGCACAGAACGTGCATTTTGAAGATGAAGGCGCCTATACAGGAGAAATATCCGTTCTGATGCTGGACGAACTGGGGACAGATTACTGTATCGTAGGTCATTCGGAAAGAAGACAGTATTTCGCAGAGACAGACGAAACAGTGAATAAAAAGCTGCATAAACTTTTTGAAACTCCGATAATTCCTATCATGTGCGTGGGCGAGGTCCTCGCAGAGCGTGAAGCGGGAAAGGAAAAAGCTAAAGTCGAGGAGCAGGTGACCGGAGGTCTCAAAGGCCTCTCTGCAGATCAGGTCGCAGGTATGGTGATAGCGTATGAGCCGGTATGGGCCATCGGCACCGGAAAGACAGCTACACCTGAACAGGCGAACGAGATGTGCGCTCATATACGCAGCGTTGTCAGAAAACTGTATGATGATGCGGTTGCTGATCAGCTGATAATACAGTACGGCGGCTCCGTGAAGCCGAAGAATGCATCGGAAATAATGGGCATGCCTGATATAGACGGAGCACTGGTAGGCGGAGCGAGCCTGGTACCGGAAGATTTCCTGAAGATAATAGATTTCTGATTTTGAAGTAAGCAATAATCACATCATCGTGATCATTAAGGAGGTAAACATGATTTTTATTGAAGATATCATCGGACGCGAGGTCCTGGATTCCAGAGGCAACCCGACTGTCGAAGTAGAGATGACGCTCACTGACGGATCGACAGGCACAGCTATCGTACCGTCGGGCGCTTCAACAGGAGTACATGAAGCAGTGGAGCTGCGTGACGGCGATGCGAACAGGTATCTCGGCAAGGGCACACTTAAGGCTGTAGAGAATGTCAATGAGATAATCGCCGATCACATAATAGGATTCGATCCGTTTGATCAGCCGGGTCTGGACAGAGCCCTGATCGATCTGGACGGTACGCCCAACAAGGGCAAACTGGGAGCAAATGCCATGCTGGCTGTTTCCATGGCAGCAGCAAGAGCCTGTGCACAGTCGCTGGGTCTTCCGCTTTTCAAATATCTGGGCGGCGTGAACGGTAAGACGCTTCCCACGCCGATGATGAATATCCTCAACGGCGGTTCTCATGCGGACAATACTGTCGACATACAGGAGTTTATGATCATGCCGGTCGGAGCACCTACATTCAGAGAGGCGCTGCGTATGGGAGCGGAGACTTTCCACAACCTTAAGAAAGTCCTCAAGGACAAGGGCCTGAATACAGCTGTCGGCGATGAGGGTGGATTCGCGCCGAATCTCAAGACCAACGAAGAGGCTATCATGGCTATCGTCGAAGCTATAGAAAAGGCCGGATACAAGCCCGGCGAAGATGTCAAAATAGCTATCGACTCGGCAGCATCCGAGTTTTACGATGAAAAGACCAAAGTTTATTATATGAAGGGCGAAGGCGTCAAAAGAACGGCTGCCGAAATGGTGGATTTCTACAGTATGCTCTGCGATAAGTATCCGATCATATCGATCGAAGACGGTCTTGCAGAAGACGACTGGGAAGGCTGGGCGCTTCTCACTGAAAAACTGGGCGACAGAATACAGCTGGTCGGAGACGATCTGTTCGTGACCAACACAGAGAGACTGGCGGAAGGCATCAAAAAGAAAGTGGCAAATGCCATACTGATAAAAGTCAATCAGATAGGCACACTGACAGAGACTTTTGATGCTATCGAGATGGCGAAAAAGGCCGGATATACCGCAGTTGTTTCACACAGGAGCGGCGAAACTGAAGATACGACCATCGCGGATATCGTTGTGGGGCTGAATGCAGGTCAGATAAAGACAGGTTCGCTGTCAAGGACAGACAGGATAGCCAAGTACAATCAGTTGCTGCGTATCGAAGAGATACTGGATGATGTGGCAGAATATGCCGGAATGGACGCATTCTACAATCTCGGCTGATCGGCGGCTGAAGAAATCAGTGCCGGCTGCTGGATAAGCGTCAGACAGACGGAAAATATCGATGACAGCTGCTTCGGCAATGCGGAGCAGCTGTTTTGATATCGGAGACAGCAAATGGTCTGCAGGATGGATCGCAAAGGGCCAGCCGGGATATGTGCCAAATCGGCTGTTAGGTCTTGATTATCAATGATTCTTATGATAAAATTAGCAAGTTATAATGCGAATCGGATATGGCCGTGACGGTCATTGACAATATATTCATTCGGGAGGGAAACAGATGACAACAGTTCTTATGGTAATACTGGCAGTGGCAAGTGTAATTCTGGTAGTCAGCATTCTTATGCAGCCTGGAAACAGTGCGGGCCTGTCAGGATCGATAGGCGGCGGCGCAGAGCAGCTGTTCGGAAAAAGAAAGAGCCAGGGATATGAAGGAATACTTGAGAAGATATCAATAGTTGATTCTGTAATATTTATTGTATTGTCTATAGTAATTGTCATGCTCGAAAATCGCGCATGAGGTAAGGGCGACATCAGTCAAATACAAAACGGATCATTTGAGGTGTCTGCGGACGCCTCTTTGTAATTATGGCACAGGAGGATATTAAGATGAGTTTACTGTCAATACTGGTACCGGCCGCGGCCGCGGTCGGACTGATAACCGCACTGGGGCTGGCGGTCTGGATCGGCAAGGCGGATGCAGGCAACGACCGGATGAAGGAAATCTCGGGATATATCAGAGAAGGGGCAATGGCCTTTCTGAGAAGAGAATACAAGACGATGGCGATAGTCATCATCGCCCTTTGTCTGCTTATCGGCTTCGGACTCGGATCGTGGACAACGGCAGTATTGTATTTGATAGGTGCCTGTCTGTCGGTGCTGTCAGGTTTTTTCGGAATGAATGTCGCGACCAAGGGAAATGTCCGCACTGCGTGTGCGGCTGATGAATCAGGCATGAGCAAGGCGCTGAAAATAGCATTCAGATCCGGTTCGGTAATGGGACTGTGCGTGACAGGACTGGGACTGCTGGGACTGGGCGTTGTGTTCTGTGTGCTCGATCTGGCAACGGTAGTTCAGTGCGTGACGGGCTTCGGTCTGGGAGCGTCGTCGATGGCTCTGTTCGGCAGGGTCGGCGGCGGAATATATACGAAGGCGGCCGATGTCGGCGCAGATCTGGTAGGGAAGGTCGAAGCAGGCATACCTGAAGATGATCCGCGCAACCCCGCAGTTATTGCAGACAATGTAGGCGACAATGTAGGCGATGTCGCAGGAATGGGTTCTGACTTGTTTGAATCATATGTCGGTTCCATCATATCGGCAATAACACTGGCAGCGGTCGCAGCCGCAGACTCGGGAGGCCTTTTCAATGAGACTGTCGCAGCACTGTTTCCGCTGATACTTGCCGGAGCAGGCATAATCGCATCAGTTATCGGCATACTCATGGTCAGAGGCAAAGAAGGAGGCAATCCGGCAGCAGCTCTGAACGGCGGCACATATGTAAGCGGCGTCATCGTCATAATAGCATCGATAGTACTCAGCAAGACGATGCTGGGAAGCTTCAACTATGCAATAGCCATAATCGCCGGACTGATAGTCGGCATAGCGATAGGAAAGATAACAGAGGTATATACCTCGGCAGATTATAAATCAGTAAAAAAGATATCGGAGCAGTCGCAGACGGGAGCTGCCACAACGATAATCAGCGGCATGGCGACAGGAATGATGTCGACGATGTGGCCGATCCTGTGCATATGTGCAGGAATATTCGCTGCGTATCAGTTCGCGGGACTTTACGGAATAGCTCTGGCGGCTGTGGGCATGCTGTCTACGACAGGCATGACAGTTGCAGTCGATGCATACGGTCCGGTATCGGATAATGCCGGCGGCATTGCCGAGATGGCAGATCTGCCGGAAGATGTAAGAAATATCACTGATAAACTCGATTCAGTAGGAAATACTACAGCTGCCATAGGCAAGGGCTTTGCCATAGGTTCGGCAGCGCTGACAGCGCTGGCACTGTTCGCCTCATACGCGACAGTTACCGGCCTTTCTCTGAAGGGGATAAGTATCCTCGATCCGGTAGTCATCATCGGCCTTTTCATCGGCGCGATGCTGCCGTTCCTGTTCAGCGCCATGACGATGAGTTCTGTGGGCAAGGCGGCCAATCAGATGATCGAAGAAGTCAGAAGACAGTTCAAAGAAGATAAAGGCATCATGGAAGGCACCAGCAAGCCGAATTATACTAAATGCGTGGACATTTCCACGGCAGCTGCCTTGAAGGAAATGGTCATGCCCGGCCTGATGGCGATAATAGCGCCGCTGGCAGTAGGTCTGCTGCTGGGAACCGCGTCTCTGGGAGGCATGCTGGCAGGTGCGCTGTCTTCAGGTGTTCTGCTGGCTATAATGATGGCCAATGCAGGCGGAGCCTGGGACAATGCCAAAAAGTACATCGAAGAAGGACACTTCGGCGGCAAGGGCAGCGAGACGCATGCGGCAGGAGTCATCGGAGATACAGTCGGCGATCCCTTCAAGGATACTTCCGGTCCTTCGATCAATATACTGATAAAACTGATGACGATCGTGGCGGTCGTATTTGCTCCGCTTTTTATTTCATACGGCGGTATGATACTCAAACTGTTCAGCTGAGATAACGTATTATGATCAGGGCAGCATCGGCAGATGCTGCCTGTTTTTTTCGAAAAAAAAAGACATCGCAGCATGCAGATATCGGAGCGCGCACGCGTCCGGGAACCGCTGACGGCAGCCAGGCTGCACGAGCCGGACATGCGCCCGCAGGCACTTATAAACAAACAAAAAGCGGAAAATAGATGAAACAGTACAAAAAATAATCAAATAAGTTGTTGACAGCAAACAAAAAAGGCTGTATTGTGGTAAACAAGATCAAAGAAAGAACAGATCTAACGCAAAATTGAACGATGTAAAACGTTGAAGAAGGGGAGTAGATCAGCAGGCCGCCTCCAGTGAGCCGGAGACAGTGTGAACCCGACGGCAGGCACTGATCGAAAAACACTTCCGAGTGCAAACTGAAACCTCGTACATGCATGGATGCAGATCGCTGTGCGGACAGGAAATAGGGGCGCCGGGCTCGGCCCGTTAAAGCCGATACAGCTGATGGGCTGGAAAAAGAGGGATCATCGGATCCAAGATAGGTGGCACCGCGGATATGTGGCAATTCGTCCTATAAGTTACAGGATGAATTGCCGCTTTTGATTTTCGGAGGTGAAATCTATGTGTTCGATAATGGGATGTACGACTGACAAATTGTCAAAGGAGCTGTTTATGGAAGGATTCAGCAGGACGGAAAGCAGAGGACCCGACATGTCGCGGACTGCAGGAGCCGGCTGCGGAATGATCGGCTTTCACAGACTGTCGATAATGGATCTTTCAGAAAAAGGCATGCAGCCTTTTACAGCCGGCAGAAAGCAGGTCATGTGCAATGGAGAACTTTACGGGTGGAGAAAGGAAAAAGAAAAACTGGAGGCGCTGGGATATACTTTTAACGGAGACAGCGACTGCGAGATCATACTGCCGATGTATGAGGAATACGGGACCGGGATGTTCGCAAGGCTGGACGCGGAATTTGCAATGATAATATACGACGGAGATGAAGACAGCTGGATAGCGGCCAGAGATCCCATAGGCATCAGGCCTCTGTACTACGGCGAACCTGAAGGCGGCGGATACATATTTGCCAGCGAGCCGAAAAACCTTGTCGGACTGGTTGAAACGATCAGGCCGTTCCCGCCGGGGCACTATTTTGCAGGCGGAAAGTTTACCAGGTATGCAGACGTGACAGAGACTGAAACAGTAACAGCCGGCGGGATAGACGATATCTGCAGAGGGATAAGGGATAGACTGACTGAAGGCATAAGGAAAAGACTGGACGCGGATGCACCGATGGGCTTTCTCCTCAGCGGCGGACTCGACAGTTCCCTTGTCTGTGCAGTCGCACAGAGGCTCATGCCGCAGAAAAAGATAAGGACTTTTGCTGTCGGCATGGATAAAGACGCCATCGATCTCAAATACGCGCGCGAGGTCGCAGAGCATATCGGAAGCGAGCATCATGAGGTGATCATCACAAAAGAAGATGTTGTCGCTTCTCTGAAAGATGTCATCGCCATACTGGCCACATTCGATATAACTACGATCAGGGCCAGCATCGGCATGTACCTTGTCTGCAGGGCGATAAGACAGGAGACAGATGTCAGAGTGCTGCTGACAGGAGAAATATCAGATGAACTGTTCGGCTACAAATACACGGATTTTGCGCCGAATGCCGAGGCATTCCAGCAGGAGTCGGTCAAAAGGATAAAAGAACTGCATATGTATGACGTGCTGCGCGCTGACCGCTGCATCAGTGTGAACTCCATGGAAGCAAGAGTCCCTTTCGGAGATCTTGATTTTGTAAAATATGTGATGGGCATAGATCCGCAGATGAAGATGAACACATACGGCAAGGGCAAATACCTGCTCAGGAAAGCCTTTGCAGGAGATTATCTGCCGCAGGACATACTCTGCCGTGAGAAAGCTGCTTTCAGCGATGCCGTAGGTCATTCAATGGTCGACGACCTCAAGGAATATGCAGAAGCGAAATATTCAGATGAGGAGTTCGCGGAAGGATGCAGAAAATACAGCTGTCATGCGGGACCGTTCACCAGGGAGTCCCTGCTGTACAGAGAAATATTCGAGATGTTTTATCCGGGCCAGGCAGGGATGATAAAAGATTTCTGGATGCCGAACAGAGCCTGGGCAGGCTGCGATGTTAGAGATCCCAGCGCCAGAGTACTGTCGAACTACGGGGCCAGCGGCATGTGACGGCCGTGATCGATGGCACATGCCGGTTGTGATCGGGTGTGTGCAAGGGCCGCGGCATCAGCAGGATCGGCTGCTGATTTGCATATGTACTGTAAAACTGAGGGCCAAATAAAAAACCGGCGCAGTGCGCCGGAGAAAAAACCTGGTTCTCAGTTTTGTTTTGCAAGGTCTACCTGCGTTTTCCGTAACGTGCAATGTCCATCAGATACAGATATTCATGCCATTCTCTCTTGAATGAGGCAAGCTTGCCGTTGATCTTCTGTTTTGTAGCGTTACTCATGTGTATCACCCTTTTCCGTCTGCCACAAATCATCTATTACCTTACAAATATATTGTATTGTTTAGTTTGCGGTTTGTCAAGGAAGATTGGGTACTAGTTTGCTGCTTTTCGCAAACCCGGGCCCGTGTTTGAATTTCAAGGCGCATAGTGATAATACACGGCGGGAAGTACGGCAGCAGCCGCGGTTTTCCTGTAAAAACGGCCATTTCATTGCGGTCATATTATTGAAAAAACAGTGTTTTTTATAATATGTTATAATGAATCGTAATATCACAGATTGGAGATAATCTCATGTCGTATAAAAACAGAAATAAAAAAGGGAGCCGCAGAAAGCATGCGGCATACGAGAAAAACAGAAAGCCGGCGAAGACCGGTCTGACTGTTTCAGGCGTGATGCAGAAACATAAAAGAGGCTTCGGCTTTGTCATCACAGAAAGCGACGGTGATGATGATATTTTTATTTCCCAGAAGAGTATGAACGGTGCCATGGACGGGGACACGGTCGAGGTCGCGTTTCTGCCCGGACATATGCGGGGAAGCAACAGAGAAGGGGAGGTCAAAAATATAACGGCGCGCGCCTGCAGAGAAGTTGTGGGGACGTTCCAGAAGAGCAAGCGTTTCGGGTTCGTCGTGCCTGACAACAAAAAAATGAACGAAGATGTCTTTATCGAAAAACGCAATTTCGGAAAGGCTCAGAAGGGCGACAAAGTCGTGGCCGAGATCATTAAATATCCTGACAGCAGCAACAGCGCGGAGGGACGGATAACTCAGGTCATCAGCAGATATGGTCAGCCCGGCGGCGATATCAAAGCCCTGGTCAGGGCTTTCGGTCTCATTCCCGAATTTCCCGTCAGAGCCGGAGAAGAAGCGGAGTCGGTCTTTGCGGCCGGGATATCAGCGGATGATATCAGGGGAAGGCGCGATCTGCGGGGCAAAAGTATAATGACAGTAGACGGTGCAGATTCCAAGGATTTCGATGATGCCGTATCGGTTGAAAAAATGGAGAACGGCAACTGGCTGCTGGGAGTACATATCGCTGATGTCAGTCACTATGTCATTGAGGACAGCCGGCTGGACAGAGAAGCGCTTAAAAGAGGGAACAGTGTATACCTGCTCGATCAGGTGATACCCATGCTGCCCGTGGAACTGTCGAACGGCATATGTTCACTCAATCCGGATGAAGACAGACTGACGCTGTCATGCGATATGGAGATCGACAGTCTGGGGCAGGTCGTAGATCATGAGATATACGAGAGCGTGATCAGGTCGGGACACAGGATGGTCTATACGGATGTTTCGGATATAATCGAAAATGATGATCGGGAACTGAAAAACAGGTACAGTGACATACTGGATGAGCTGTACCTGATGAATGATCTGGCAAAGCTGCTGGCAAGCAGGAGACGATCGCGCGGCAGCCTTGATTTCGATCTTGATGAAAGTCTGATAACTCTCGACAAAATGGGTGTGCCGACAGATATCAGGGCGGCCGAAAGAAGAACGGCAAACGGCATGATCGAGGAATTCATGCTTCTTGCCAACGAGACAGTGGCAGAGCACTTTTTCTGGAAAGAGGCCCCGTTCGTTTACAGGGTCCATGAAAAACCCGACAAAGATAAAATGAAGGAATTTCTTACTTTCCTGCGCGGCATCGGCATAGCGGTCAACAGCGACGCTTCCGGTATAAATCCCAAGACACTGTGCGGGATACTGGAAAAGGTGAAGGGAAAAACATATGAAGATGCAGTGAATACTGTGATGCTGAGATCGATGCAGAAAGCAGTATATGATACAGAGTGCAGAGGTCATTTCGGCCTGGCACTGAAGTATTACTGTCATTTTACATCTCCTATCAGACGATATTCTGACCTCATAGTTCACAGGATCATCAAAACATATCTCCATGACGGGGCAGATGCAAAAACTGTCAAGAATTTCAGAAAGAAAACAAAAGAGGCGGCGCAGACGGCTTCGGCCACGGAACGAAACGCACTGGAGCTGGAGCGTGAAGTGGAGAAGATGAAGAAGGCCGAATATATGACATATCATGTCGGTGAACAGTACGAGGGCATCGTCAGCGGCGTCACCTCGTTCGGCATATACGCTGCTCTTGAAAATACTGTTGAAGGAATGATAAGACTCGATGAACTCGAGGATGACTACTATGACTTTGAGCCTTTGAAATACAGGGTGATAGGCCGAAGGACACACAAAACATACTCACTTGGAGATAAAGTGAATATCAGGGTAAAATCTGTTTCTGTCGAAGACAGAGAGATAGACTTTATTTTATCTTAGCCCTGTTGGGATTCCAAAATGATGGGAAAAACAGCAGGAATATCGTAAAGAGTTCGAGCCTTCCCACCAGCATTATCAATGACATGAATAATCTGAGCGCAGGACAGAACACCGAATAATTGCCGGCTGCTCCGATGTCGCCGAAGCCTATTCCGGTCGTTGACATCAGTGAGGCTGTGGCACTCAGTGTTGTTTCCAAATCAAGTCCCTGCAGGGAAAGCACCAGCGAAAAAATCAGGAAAGTAGCGAAATACATGAATATAAAAGTGGAGATCGCGGCAACTGCCCGTGCCGGCATGGCCTTGCCGTTCAGCTTCACTGCTCTGGCTGCACGCGGGTGCAGCCTTTTATAGAATCCGCGGTTTATCAGTTTGAACATGACGATCACACGCAGCACTTTGATCGAGCCGCTCGTGGAAGCCGTACAGCCGCCTACGAAAAACAGTATGAAGAGTATGCCCTGGCAGAAGGTCGGCCATACTGAATAATCACCGATAGAATAGCCGGATGAAGAGGCAAAAGCAGATACCTGGAAAAATGACCGCAGCAGCGATTCACCGAATGTTTTGAAGGTGCCGGTCGCGTAAAGCGAAACGGCGATTATGAGAGTAGCGCCGGCCACTATCATGCCGAACACTCTGATTTCCAGGTTGTTCTTGACCATATTGAAATTCCGCTGGATGATATATATATAAATAAGGAAGTTGCATGAAGCCAGCAGAGTGAATACGGAGATCACGATCTCCACGAATACGCTGTGGTAGAACAATACTCCTCCGGAATGAAGGAACAGTCCGGAGGTGCTGATGCAGCCGAGGGTGTTGATCAGGGCCTCGAGGGCACCCATGCTGCTTCCCTGCCACAGGAGCACAAATTCTACGATTGTGAAAGATATGTATATGAAATACAGAGATCTTGACAGATCGCGGGCACTCGGAGCAGCGGATAAGAGACCTGCGCCCGGAGCTTCCGCCGCTGCCAGACGCTGACTGCCTATGCCGAGAGACGGCAGAATAGATATGATGAAGATCAGTATCCCCATGCCGCCCAGCCAGTGAGTGGTAGCCTTCCACAGCAGCAGACTGTTGGAAAGACAGCTGTCGGGAAGTGTTGAGGCGCCGGTAGTCGTGTATCCGGAAACAGATTCAAAAATTGCATCTATGATCGAAGGCACCTGACCGGAAAGCATATATGGGATCGCACCGAAAAACGAGCATGCGATCCAGCAGAATATAACGACGAGGTAGCCGTCTCTGGTCTTGAGCGCATGCTTCGAAGGCTTCATGAAGAAAAATATCAGGAAGCCGACAACAACAGATATAGGGCAGGTTATGACAAAAGCGATGGCAGTTTTGGTTTCCCCGTAATAAAAGGCGCACATCATCGGCGCCAGCATGGCAATGCCGGTTATCCCTGTGATAAGGCCTGCTATTTTTATCAAAGTACGAAAGGCAAAACTCATATATGTCTCCTCCTAATGCGCGGGATTCCAGAATCGTCTGGAAAACAGCATCATCAGCGTAAAAAGTTCCAGCCTGCCGGCGATCATCGCAAACGAAAGCACGAGCTTGACCGGATAAGAGAACAGATCATAATTCAGCACCGGGCCTACCGCGTCGAATCCCGGCCCTATGTTGCCAAGACACGAAGCTGTAGCGCTCAGACCGGTGGTGATGCTGACGCCGTCCAGCAAAGTTATCAGAGTCACACCTATAACGGTGACGATATATAAAAACACAAAACTGATTATGTTCTGGATCGTGTCTGAAGGCAGAGGCTGGTCGTTGACCTTGATGCTGAACAGAGCCTTCGGATGCAGTTTCATGGAAACAGAACGCTTGAACAGTTTCAGCAGAACGAGTATGCGTATTACCTTGATGCTGCCGGCTGTCGATGAAGAACATCCGCCGATGAAAAACAGCAAAAACAGTACCATGATGCAGAAGGTCGGCCAAAGGTTGAAGTCTGTCGTAGCGAATCCTGTGGTGGTGATGATCGAAGCGTCCTGGAAGACTGCATATCTGAAAGATGATGCAAGTGTGTCGAAGGTATGCGTGAAATACAGATGCAGCGTCATCATCAGCGTAGTGACACCGATAATGAATATATAAAGTCTGAATTCCTGATCATGTACCAGCACATGGACCTGTTTTTTCAAAGCAATGTAATACAGATTGAAGTTTGCGCCGGCCAGGATCATGAAAACAGTGATTATGCCTTCGACATAGGCACTGTGAAAATGTGCGGCGCCGTCATTGTAATTTGAAAAGCCTCCTGTGCCCATCGTAGAGAAGGAGTGTGTGATCGCATCGAAAAAGCTGAGACCGCCGGCCATCAGCAGCAGTGTTTCTATAAGAGTGAATCCTGTATAGATGAGATAAAGGCTCCTTGCCATATCTTTCATTTTCGGCGTTACTTTTGAAAGTGTGGGGCCGGGTGTCTCGGCCCGCACTATGGTCTGTCCGCCGATACCGAGGTTTGGCAGCAGCGCGATAGCGAAAACAAGGATTCCCATCCCGCCGATCCAGTGGGTGAAAGCCCGCCAGAAAAGCATCGACATGGGAAGCGCCTCGATGTTTTTAAGTATAGTCGCTCCGGTGGTGGAGAAACCGGAGCACATTTCAAAGAAGGCATCTATGAAATTGGGTATGCAGCCGTTTATTACAAAAGGAACAGCACCGAGCAGCGACATTATCAGCCATGAAATTGAGACGATCAGAAAGCCGTCTCGCATTTTCAGAGGCCTGTGCGAATGGGGCGCCAGCAGAGAGATCATTGCCCCTGTAAAAACTGACGGAGCAATTACGGCGATGAAATCTTTGGCTGCTTCCGTTTCGCCATAGATCAGAGCAACAAAAAAAGGCAGGACCATTACTGTTCCCGTGATTATCAGCAGTTTTCCTATGATCCTCAAAAGGGTTTTAAGATTCAGATCCATAATTATCGCCTTATTTAAGGAAGTTCGCTCTCCCAGCAGTGCTCAGTATCTTTTCAAGTTCCGTGACTTCAGAAAGAAGACAGAGGATTATCACCTTATCATCTTCTTCGATCACAGTATTGCCATTGGGTATCAGTACCTCCGATCCGCGGTGTATCGCGGCGATGATAACGCCGTCCGGCAGTTTCAGACGGCTGATCGGTTCATTGGCAAGCTTCATATGTTCGTCGATGTTGATTTCCACCAGTTCCGCCTGGCCCTGGATCAGCTGCGAGGAAAGTACTTTCTTGCTGCCCTGTATTATGCGCAGAATGTTGCTTACTGAAATATCGAGAGGATTGAGTGCCATATCAACGCCCATTTGCGATACCATGTCGGTATATATCCCGCGGCTGACTTTGGCGATAACGTCTTCGATACCGCGGTTCTTTGCCATCAGCGCCAGCAGCAGGTTGTCTTCATCATATCCTGTTGTTGTAACGAAAGCATCCATATCATCGATGTTCTCTTCTTCAAGAAGGTTGATGTCTGTTCCGTCTCCGTTGAGCACCATTACATTGTCAAGGTGCTCAGACAGATAGTAGCAGCGTTCTTTTTTGACTTCGATTATCTTTACGGATACGCCGAATTCAGACAGCTTTTTTGACAGGAACAGGCCCGATTTTCCTCCTCCTATGATCATTACTTTCTGCAGGTCGGTGTACTTGCCCTTTTCATGGACCTTGTTGTTCAATTTTCTTATCGGATCCTTGGCCCCTACTATATACAGCTCATCTTCGTTTTTTATCATGTCGCTGCCGTGGGGTATGATTATTTTTCCATTTCTTGATATGGCTACGATGAGCATATCTTTGAGTACTGTGTTGACATTCAGTATCTGCATATCGATCAGCTTGGGGAGTTTTATCGCCTTGCATTCCAGCATGGAAACCTTGCCGCTGGAAAATATGCCGTTGCTGAGTGTATATTTTTCTACCAGATATTTATATATTTCATTTGTTATGGCCATGTCGGGGTTGATGATATAATCGATGGACATGGTGTCGCGGATAAAATCGAACTGGTTCATGTGCTCCGGGTCACGCACGCGGGCGATGACCTTGGAACAGCCCAGTTTTTTGGCAAAAGAAGCTATGACGATGTTTTTCTCGTCGCGGTCGGTCGCAGCCAGAAGAAAATCGAATGAGGATATGTGCATTTCTTTCAGAACGGAGATCTCTTTTCCGTTGGCACAGACGGTCATTACGTCCATCTGTGTAGAAAGTTTCTGCAATGTCGCTTCATTCTTGTCGATGACTGCTACGGAATGATCACCGCCTAAAAGTGCATTGGCCACACGGGTGCCAAGCTTTCCGGCGCCGACGATAGCTATTTTCATTTTTTATTTAACGCTCCTTTGCTGTTGAATTTTTATTCTGTCAGATTAAGATACAGGCTTAATTGTATCACTTATGCAGTGTTTTTCAACAGAAATTTGCAAGAAACGGATAAATGCAATAGAATACAAATATTGCAGAAACGGCATCGGAAAACCCGCCGTGAAATAATACATGAGCAGGGCAATTTGAACAGCAGAGGTATTAAGGTATGAAGATCAAACGGTTTATCGGCGGAGCGCTGCAGAGCAACGGATATGTCATATATGTCCGTGAAGGCGGCAGCTGCTATATCATAGACCCCGGCTACAGGCATAACAGATTTCTTGATTTCGTGAAAGAAAACAGTCTCAGTGTCAATGGTGTGCTTCTCACGCATTATCATTACGACCACACCGGCGCAGTAAAAAACATCTGCAGTGCGCTCGGCTGTTCCGCATATATGTTCGGGGATGACAGGTTCCGTTATAAGGAAGCTACGGAGCCGCTGCATGACGGGCAGATCATAGACCTTGACGGGGAAAAGATCGAAGTTCTCAGTACGCCGGGGCATACCGCAGGCGGGGTGTGCTTTTATTCTGCCGGGAACAGGGTCGCTTTTACAGGAGATACTGTATTCAATGTGGATCTGGGACGTACTGATCTGGAAAGCGGCAGTCAGAAAGAACTCGAAGAGTCGGTGAGAAATGTCACAGAAAAATGGCCCGGAGATGTGACTATCTATCCCGGTCACGGCGATCCGTGTTCTATGAGTTATGTAAGAAAAGAGAACCGGGAATATATCGAGATAATCAATGGAGGACAGAAATGACAATAAAACTAATAGCGCTTGATCTGGATAAAACGACATTATGCAGCGATAATCATCTGTCTGCGGAGAACAGGGAGACGCTTGAGGCAGCCATAGAGCAGGGCGTCAGCGTGGTGATAGCAACAGGAAGACCGAAAGCGGCGCTTCCCGGAAATGTTACAGAAATAAAAGGAATACAGTATGCGATAACATCAAATGGCGCACGGGTGATCGATCTGCGGACGGGGGAAACGGTGTATGCGAATCTCATAGCAGCAGATGCTGTGCCGCCGATATTCGATGTGCTGAGGAGATATGATCATCTGGTGGAGATCTTCATCGACGGCGCGGCCTATATGGAAAAAGAAAAGTGGGACGCGGTAGCAGCAGGCGCACCGATAAAAAGGAGCAGAGACTATGTAATGAATACGCGGCTGCCGAGGAAGAATGTCCTGGGAATGATGATGGACAACAAAGATAAGCTGGAAAATATAAATATTTTTTATGATGATCTGGCGGACAAGGAAGCGATGCACGATGAACTTGCGGAATTGGAGTGTGTGACACTGACATCGTCTTTCCCCAACAACTGGGAACTTGGCGGACTTACTACCAGCAAGGCTGATGCCCTGATACATCTGGGACAGATCCTGGATATAAAAAAGGAAGAGATGATGGCCTGCGGAGACAGCCCGAATGATATAGCGATGCTCAGGGCTGCCGGTACAGCCATAGCCATGGGAAATGCCGAGGAAGAGGTAAAGGCGGCAGCGACATATGTGACGGCCTCGAATGATGACAGCGGAGTCGCCAGAGCAGTTAAAAAATTCGTGCTGAAAACGGAATGACCAGCCGCTATGGCAGACAGCATTGAAAGAAATGGCACGAAGCATCATAAGCTATTGTGTACAGTATCGCGAGATACGGTACGAAGCATCATGACAGCATAAAAATACTACAGTAAAACAGTGACCGATTCGACAATAAAATGCGAAACGGTCACTGTTTTATTGTGATCATATGATCCAAGAGGAATATCCGGTCATTACAAATGAAGCAGCGGAGTACCGTTCACCGCGTCGAGAGCAGCTGAAATAATACATAAGTATCTTATACAGGACAGGCTTTGAAAGTGATGATGTCGCTGCTGCAGGGATGCGGTATTTTTAAAAAGGCGCAGGCATGGACAGAAAAAAAGAAAAAATGGATATATATGTATTTATTGACATTATATAGTAATTAACATATAATTCCAATTACAGACAGGGGGTGCGTGCCCCGGCCACGAGGATCGGATGACAGCCGGAAATGAATATTAAGATCGACTGGCCGGGGGGGACGCAGCCGGAAAATGGCGGCCCAAAAAGCCGCAGCAGACAAAAAGCTTACAGCGGAAGGGACTGGTATGAACAGAAAGGAATTCGGTGATTTTGGCGAGCAGGTGGCCTGTGATTATCTGCAGAAAATGAAGTACAGGATAGTTGTCCGCAATTACAGGAGCCCTGCCGGCGAGATAGATATAATTGCTGAAAAGGGAGGAGTATTGCTGTTTGCCGAAGTCAAAACGCGCAGCAGCGACGCTTACGGGATGCCTGCCGAAGCGGTAACTGAGAAAAAACTGCAGCATATAAGGCATACTGCCGCCTTCTACCTTTCGCACAGTAGGGACACGAACGGGACTGGATATGCCGTCAGGCTGCGTTTTGATGTGATAGAGATAATGATCAGTCACATAGAAGATGTTATCTGACAGGAGGAGAGATCATGCTGGCAAAAGTTAATACACTTTTTCTTTCAGGTATCGACAGCGAAGTAATAGAAGTAGAAACGGATCTTGCCAGAGGTCTGCCGTCCTTCAATGTCGTCGGTCTGGGCGGAACGGCCATAAAAGAAGCCGGGGAACGCGTCAGATCGGCAGCAGTTAATTCCGGCTTCGATTATCCGCGATGCCGAATAACTGTTAATCTGGTTCCGGCAGGAAGAAGAAAAGAGGGCAGTCATTTCGATCTGCCGATCGCAATAGGAATACTGTCGGCCTGCGGTGCTGTGCCCGGCAGGGCGCTTGGCGGATTCGGCATCATCGGAGAGCTTTCTCTGGATGGCAGGGTCAACGGTGTGCGAGGAGCCCTTTCCATGATAATGGGCGCTGCCGGCAGCGGCCTTAAAAAAATGATCGTGCCGGCGAAAAATGCCGGCGAAGCCGGAATGGCCGAAGGTATAGATATTTATCCGGTGAATGATCTGCGTGAGACGGTGGAGTTTCTGACGGGAGGGAAAGATATACCTATATATAATAGAAAGAAAAAAGATCACAGGATATTCTGCGCGGCAGAGGATTTTGCTGACGTCACCGGTCAGGAGACTGCCAAGCGCGCTATGATTATATGTGCGGCAGGAGCACATGGCCTGCTGATGATGGGGAGTCCGGGAAGCGGAAAGACCATGATGGCCAGACGGCTGCCGGGGATACTGCCGTCGATGACACATGAGGAACGGCTGGATGTGGCCAGGATATACAGTGTGGCGGGGATGCTCGATCAAAACGATCCGGAGGAGATGAGCAGACCGTTCAGAAGTCCGCACCACAGCATAACCGTTCCGGCGCTTATCGGCGGAGGCAGAAGGCCGATGCCCGGAGAACTGTCGCTGGCTCACTGCGGCGTTTTGTTTACCAAAAGAATTATAAACGACGATATAAGAGCAACAATCAGATGCCTCTAAAGCGCTGAAATAGGCGCATAGAGGCATCTGAAGGTATCAGAATATAAAAGGGTAGGGTGGAGAAAAGAAGCACTGCTCAGAGGGCCAAATAACTAGTGGGGTAAATATGTAATTGATTATGTAACAAACGCTATGAAAATTTCATGACTTTTTCACGAAACATAAACTAATTGGCAAAACGCTCAAATAGGAAAATGGGGGTATTCATGGATAAAAAAGTAAGGCAACTCAAGTTATATGGGGATTCAGGCAAATGGTGTAAAGAGTTCACCTGATACTTGGAAATAGAAAGATAAAAATGGCTTCATGTGAGTAATTGAGTTGATATTCTGCGTGAAAACGCTTATAATCAGGTGGTGGTTGATTCCTCTGGAAGGACATCAACAATTTGTGGTGGCGGTTTAATAGAGCAAAATAGAAGGTTGATAGAAAGTGCGCAATTCCGTAAAATATTGAAATCTAAAAGACAACAGAGTAAAATCAAATAAATATGTAAAAATATTTATCAAAAAAAGAAGTTGATTTGGAAAACTAAAATAGCAAATAAGGAAAGGTTTTAAAAATGAACATAGAGTTAGTGATAGAAGAAATAAGAAATAATTGCAAAGATGAATTAGTTATTGACAAAGACGGTGCGATTATTTTGAATGCCAACTCTTTGGAAGAAATGGAAAAAATACCAGATCATTGTATCTCTTTGATACTAACAGATCCCCCTTATCATTCAACAAAGAAGAAAAGTATAACTGGAGATACTATATTTAACACAGATAAAGATTACGTTGAGTGGATGAGAGAATATGGGAAAGAATGGAAAAGAATTTTAAAATACAATGGAAGTGTGTTTTGTTTTTGCTCATCAGAAATGTCACCTTGGCTTCAGGTAATGTTTTCAGAAGAATTTAATGTTTTATCAGAGATCACATGGACAAAACCAAATGCACCAGGATATGATGGTTGGAAACAAAAGATGAAGAAGGAGTCATTAAGACAATGGTACCCGCATTCTGAAAGAGTGATTTTTTTGGAACCAGCGTATGAGGGTAATATTTTTCGCAGCTATTTTGGAAATAAGCTTCGAGAATGGAGAAAACATGCGGGGCTCTCTATGAATTATTTGGCAGAGGTAACACAGTCATATGGAAAAGTAAATCATGGAGGAGCTATTTCTAATTGGGAGGCAGGGAGAAATATTCCTAGTGAAGAACAATATAATAAGCTTATTGAAGCGCTGCTTGAAACTGGTAAATTTGATGAATTGCCACTATTTGAAGATATGATTCGACCATTTAAGGTAGACGGGAATGTTGAATTTACTGATATATGGACATTCAAAAATGTTCGACAGTATAAAGGAAAGCATCCGGCTGAAAAACCGTTGGATTTACTAAAACATGCAATAGTTTCAACAACATATGAGAATGACATTGTTCTAGATTGTTTTGGTGGATCAGGCGCAACAGCAATTGCATCGATTGAGACTAAAAGAAAGTGTATAAGCATAGAGATAGAAAAAAAATGGTCAGATTATGCTGCAAATAGAATTCAAGAAAATAGTATCGAACAATTGACTTTATAATATAAGCAGAAGAGGGTAGGTATAGTAGTATACCTACCCTCTCACCCTCTCTCTTATGTTATATTATGGAATGGAATAACCTTGTTCAATATTTCTATTAATAACTTCTTGCAACCAATGTAAGGTTGGATATATTCCTGAATCTTTAACGACGACATTACAATGATGACATCCCCAACCAAGGTTATAAGGACGATGATTATATTCACCATATTTTAGCTCATTGATGTGAAATAAGTTGATTTCAGTTACGGTTAGATCAGGTACTTCACGTCCTTCGGGTTGCTCAAGTCTATTGTAAAAACCATTACCAGATAGCTTCTTTAAGCAGAAAGGACAAACGGTTACTTTATCTTTATTTATTATACGCTGGGAGTATAATTTATCATAATCAAGTAAGCCTTTTTCTGCACATTCCGTAAGACACATTTCTTTTCGAAGGAGAGCATCTTCTTTAGACATGCCAAAGTCAACAGCAACATCAATGGCGTCATGACAATGCCAATAAATTGCTTCTAGCTGTAGACGGCAATTTGCAATAGTTTCGGTACTTGCATATTCATAGAGTCGTATGCCGGCACCTTTTGGCGATTGGGT
>Ga0183098_10500_pt1 | contig 72244 bp, 66 predicted proteins | sample BioMet9_FD_128884 | JGI IMG/M metagenome (GOLD analysis project Ga0183098, IMG submission 128884) | Microbial communities from bioreactor (seeded with sewage sludge) at Lawrence Berkeley National Lab, California, USA - Biofuel... | ecosystem: Engineered > Bioreactor > Anaerobic > Unclassified ...
ATAAGGTAGATAGGGCAGAGGTGTAAGCGTGGCGACACGCTGAGCTGACTGTCACTAATCGGTCGAGGGTTTAACCAAGAAAAAGGTCAAGTAGGTCAAGATGTGTAAGAAAGAGTATGGATTCTGTATGTGGTTTTCAGGGTACGATAGCAAGGCCCGGTGGCTCAGCTGGTTAGAGCGCCGCCCTGTCACGGCGGAAGTCGTCGGTCCGAATCCGATCCGGGTCGTTTGTTTTAAAAAGCTGTAGGGGATCTTAGCTCAGCTGGGAGAGCACCTGCCTTACAAGCAGGGGGTCACAGGTTCGAGCCCTGTAGGTCCCATGATGATCAGACAAAAGTGATTCGCCAGACAGTTTGCCGATGTGGCTCAATTGGCAGAGCAGCTGATTTGTAATCAGCAGGTTATCGGTTCGAGTCCGATCATCGGCTTTTGCAATACAATATGGGGGAATTCCCGAGTGGCCAAAGGGGACAGACTGTAAATCTGCTGGCACTGCCTTCAGTGGTTCGAATCCACTTTCCCCCACTCGCATAAAACATTAATCGGACATACCGGTTAATGTTTTATGCATACTATCGCGGGGTAGAGCAGTCTGGAAGCTCGTCGGGCTCATAACCCGGAGGTCGCAGGTTCAAATCCTGTCCCCGCAATTGCATTAAAAAATGCCTAGGTAGCTCAGATGGTAGAGCAGAGGACTGAAAATCCTCGTGTCACTGGTTCGATTCCCGTCCTAGGCACTTTAAGGGGTATTAGCTCAGGTGGTAGAGCACTTGACTTTTAATCAAGTTGTCCGGGGTTCGAGTCCCCGATGCCTCATGAACGGAAAATGCCGGTTTTGCTTGATTTTTCAAGCTTCTCCGGCTTTTTTGTTACCCAAAAACCGTGTTGAAATTTCAACAACATTATGATGTATTATGCGGTATTACGAGGTGCTTCGTTCCATTTTCGTTCCAGAACATTCGTTCTTTTCTATGCGTGCATGGTTTCTTCCAGTGCTGCGAAAGCACCGGAAATATCTTCCTTCTCTTCCACGATATGGCTATAGACGTTCATGACCATCTGCTCTGTGTCTCCCATCAGTTCCGCAAAGGTAGTCAATAAACAGGATTGGAGAAAAGGGCAGATCGACTTCGTGAAGTGCCGGATCAGGATAGACAGTTCAATGAGTCATAAGATGAAAGAACAAACGCTGATGCATGAAATCCTTCATGGGATTCTTGAAGGCTTAGGGATGGAAGACCTCAATTCTGATGAAAGGGCGGTGCAGAGCATCGCGAGTGCCCTGCACCTTACCCTTACATCACAGGCTATTTTTTCTTCTTAGGAGTCTGTGACAGTGCACTTCCTGCTGCTGATTTTGAAGCCTTACTGGTACGACCATCTTTAAGAACCTTTGACGCTGCTGAAGCTGCCTTCTTGCTTGTCTGTTTCTTATTAACCGGCATACATAAAGCTCCCTTCTTTTACTCGGCAGAGTAAATGCCTGTAAAGAAATTATAGCACTGAGAAAGGAAGTGATGCTGTGGTAGAAGGTGCTTTCGCCCCGACAACGATTAATTTAAGCTGCGTCAGCTTCCGCACACGGTATGTTGCCACGGCGCTGACTTTCTTCTGTGTCACACCCCTCCTTTTTGTGGACAGGCCGGAGCGTGTGACCCTGTACACCGCCGTGCTGTATCTTGTACATACGGGCACTGATTTTGTGGTGAAGGATCCCGATATCGCCGGTGTGGATGCCATTAACACCCTCATCAGTCTGCTGCTTGTCTGCAAACGGAACTTATTTTAACAAGTGAAAAATTAAATCTTTTTCGGGCGAAAGGAGATGTTTATCTGTCCGGCAATGCCCCAGCTATAGCGAGTCAGTTCTATGAGAGCATTATTGCGGGCAAAGCCTATGTGTCAATATAGTTGCGGAACAAAATAGTAATACAGGTAGTTATCGGCCGGAATACTTACCGGAAATTGCCGGGAAATTCAAGCCTGGTTTTGCGAAAAAAAGCAAAACCGGCTTTTTTATTTTGCCCGGAACACAGGGAACACAGCTGACTGGGCTGGTGTACATTTCCTATTTGTTGTAAAATAAAAAAGATTCCATTACGGGACAGGGGAGCGCCGCTATGTATTCATGTCTTCTGGTAGATGACGAGGAAGACGTCATCACTGCCATACTTCATAAAATTGATTGGAACGGTCTCGGATTCGGAGTTCCGCGTTATGCACACAACGGCCTTGAGGCACTGGATATGGCCGAAGAAAGCATGCCGGATGTCGTGATGACCGACATCAAAATGCCGTATATGGACGGTCTGGAACTTTCGAGACAATTAAAGGAACTTTACCCGGGAATAAGGATCATCATTTTTTCCGGTTTTGACGAATTCGAATATGCCAAGGAAGCAATCCGGCTGGAAGCGGAAGAATATATTCTGAAGCCGATCGATCCGGATGAACTCCGACAGGTATTCACGCGTATTCGGGAACTGCTGGATAAGGAAGCGGACGAACGTCAGAATATAGAAAAGCTTTCGCACTATTATGCCGAAAGCCTGCCGCTTCTGCAGGAAAATTTTTATACCGCACTGATCGAAGGCCGGGTTCCGGAAGGCAGGATTAAAGGATATCTTCTGAATTATCAGATTGATCTGAAAGGCCCGTATTACTGCACGGTCATTCTGCATACCAGTACTTCCGCGGTTCCGGAAGGTTTGAATCCGGTCCTGCTTGCGGTTTCCGTAAGAAGGCTTGCGGAAGAACGTCTGAGAGAACGGTGGACCGGGCGCCTGTTTACTTATCTCGGCGACACGGTGATGATCGCACAGCTTGCAAAACAGGAGGAGATCATTGAGCTTACGGATTCCTGCGACCGTTTCTGCAGGCTTGCGGGAAGCGTCTGCAAAGCAACGGTAACGGCCGGAATAGGCTTTTTGACGGAGGATCTCTCAGGTTTTGCGCATTCCATGGACGGCGCTTCGGAAGCGGTTTCCTATCGTGCTCTGTACGGGACGGGAAAAGCCATTAACATTGCGGAAGTCATGCAGAAGGGCGGAGAGGATTCCGGAAAGGAAAGCAGTAAGCAGCTTCTGGATGATATTTTCCGGAAAATCAGGACAGGCGAGGATCAGGAAACAGCTGCGCAGGTAAAAAAATATCTTGCGGCGGCATCGGCCGGACGGGCAACGCTGCAGCAGTACCGGTTCTTTGTCATTGATCTTGTCAGCGAAGTACACCGCTTCGCGGCAGATAACCGGCTGGATGCGGAACAGATCTTTGAAAAGTATGAAAGCCTCGGAAATATAGAGCAGATGGATCCGGAAGAACTTGCCGGATGGATGACGGATGTACTGACTCGTATGAGCGGCATGATCCAGGAAGAGAGAAGCGACAAGACGCAGTCCTTTGTCATCCGTGCACAGGATTATGTCAGGGATCATTATGCGGATGAAAATCTTTCGGTTGAAGGCGTATGCCATACCTTGGGAGTCAGCGCAGCCTATTTTTCAACCGTATTCAAAAAAGAAACCGGAAAGACTTTTGTCAGCTATCTGACAGATTTCCGGATGGAAAAAGCGGCGTCGCTGCTTAATTCGGACGATGCGAAAACCTATGTGGTCGCAAAGCAGGTTGGTTATTCCGATCCGAATTATTTCAGCTATGTCTTTAAGAGAAAATTCGGCCTGACTCCGTCAAAGTACAGGACGGGGAAGGCCGAATAAAAGGGCCAGATGAAAACGACAGAAGAAAAAAAGAAGAAAAGCAGATTCGGAAAAGCACCGCGCAGCATCCAGAGCACGCTGCTGATTTCGTTTACCGCGGTTTCCCTGATCAGCATGGTTTTTCTCTGTCTGATGCTGTATGGCCAGTTTTCCAGGAGCGCCGTCAAGATGACGACAGAAAGCAGCTCTCAGCTTCTCTCGCAGTCCGCTACGAGACTGGAAAGCTATCTGCTTTCCATGCGCCGGATTTCCGACGCCATGTATTACGATGTCATTAAGGACACGGATTTAAGTCTTACCGAAGACAGCATGAACAGCGAGAGCAATCTTCTTTATGAAGCAAACCGCGACAACCTGATCAGCCTTGCCCTGTTTTCGCAAGACGGAAAACTTGTTTTTGCCTCTCCCACCGCGGTCGAAAAAACCAACGTGGATGTGACGAAACAGGAGTGGTTCCGCAAGGCAATGGAACAGACGGAGAACCTGCATTTTTCAACGCCGCATGTCCAGCGGATTTTTGATGATACCACATACCGGTATTACTGGGTCATTTCCCTAAGCCGTGCGGTGGTCATGACGCAGAACGGTGTCCCGGGTTTCGGCGTTCTCCTTGTGGACATGAACTACAGCTCCATCGACCAGATGCTTACGGAAGTGAACAACATGAACTCGCAGCAGTATATTTATCTCTGCGACAGCAGCGGAGCGCTGATCTATCATCCGAAGCAGATGCAGATCAATTCCGGACTGTATGCGGAAGACAATATCAATGCGGCGTCTCTGGATGACGGCGTTCACGAAGTCACTTTCAACGGGGAAAAGCGATATGAAGTTGTGAATACCGTCAGCTATACCGGCTGGAAACTGGTCTATGTCATTCCGAAGCGCAGCCTTTTCAGCGGCATGCTGGAGACCAGGTATTTTGTCATCCTGATCGTCATGCTGGCGCTCTTTGTCATCTTTCTGATGAACCAGCTCGTTTCCAGGCGTGTTACCAGGCCGCTGCGCCTTCTCTCCCGGTCCATCCGGGAAAATTCCCCGCAGAGCGCCGGCGAGGGAAACAAGCCGCCGGAGATCTACATCGGCGGGTCGTCCGAAGTCCAGTATCTGGGGCAGACCCTTCAGGATTCCTATGACCGCAATTACCGTCTGATGCAGGATATCGTTGTCGAACAGGAAGAAAAACAGAAGAGTGAACTGGATGCGCTCCAGTCCCAGATCAATCCGCATTTCCTTTACAATACGCTGGATTCGATCATCTGGATGATAGAGAGCGAACGATACAAGGAAGCTGTGTTCATGATCACGCAGCTGGCTTCCCTGTTCCGCATCAGCCTGTCTAAGGGACGCACGATCATCCGGATAGAGGAAGAACTGCATCATGCGGAAAATTACAGCAATATTCAGAAAATCCGTTTCCGCAATTCATTTTCGGTGAAATTCGAAACGGCGGAGGAAGTCAAGAACTGCTGCACCGTGAAACTGATCGTTCAGCCTATTCTTGAGAATGCGATTTATTACGGTGTAAAGGATATGGAAGAAGGCGGAGAGATCACGGTCCGTTCCTGGATGGACAAAGACATATACATTGAAGTCAAGGATAACGGATACGGAATACCCGAAGATCAGGTTGCGCTTCTTCTGACCGATAACGACCGTGCGAGAAAAAGCGGTTCCGGTGTCGGACTGATCAATGTCCATAACCGGATCAGGCTTCGTTTCGGAGAGGAATACGGACTTAAGATTGTGAGCGAGCCGGATGAAGGGACTACCGTTACCATTCACCTTCCCGCCGTTCCCTATACGGAAGAAACGGCAAAGGAACTCGAAGAAGGAAAGAAACCATGAAAAGACAGAATCATTATTTCTTCCTGTTGCTCTTATGTCTGGCGATCGGAATTGGACTGGTGGTCTGGGCTATTTTCGACTCCGGGCGGAAACCCGAAAAATACCGGATCTCGGTCGTTGTGGATAACAGCGAAAGCAACCGCTGGGTACCGTTCCTGGAAGGTCTGAAACGGGCGTCCAAGGACAATGACGTTGCCCTCAATTATGTGTCCACCGGGAAGATGACCGGACTGGAGCAGGAAAAGGGAATCATTGATCAGGAGATTGAAAACGGGACGGATGCGCTGATCGTCCAGTTCTGCCAGAGCAGCCAGACCAAAGAACTGGTCACGGATATTTCCGGACAGACCATCCTGGAACTTGTGGGGACGGATGTGGACCGGGATACCATATCCACGGAAAACTGCGCCTGTGTGTCAACGGACGATGTAGCGATCGGAAAAGCACTTGCGGCGCAGATCGTCTCGGACCAGGGGTCGCTTGCAAATGAGAAGATCGGCATATTCATGACGGGATCCGCCATGAAAGCCGTCCGGGACAGAAGAGACGGTTTTGAAGAAGATGTCCGGAAAGCCGGTGCAACCATTCTGTGGGAAATCAAGGACGACAGGCTCACGGAACAGCAGATTGAGGAAAAGCAGCGGGAAGAAGCCGTGGATATTTTGGTCGCAATGGACGATGAAAGCCTGCAGGTACTGAACGATTATCTGACAGCCACGGGTGCTTCCTACCCGCTTTACGGCGTCGGATGTTCCGACCGGAATGTCTACTGTCTTGACAATGGCCAGATCAGCGCCATGGCGGTCCCGTATGAATTCAACATGGGCTATCAGGCAGTGACCCGCGCCGTCGGAAAACTGAAAAATCCGATGTCGGGAATGCAGAATGACACTGTGGATTTTGCCATGATCACAAAGGAGAACATGACAGATGAAAAGAATCAGAGACTGCTTTATCCGATCGTGCAGTAGAAAAGGCAGAATTCTTCTGCCGGGATTTGTTCTTGCGCTTTCCCTCGGGATTGCGCTTTCGGGTTGCACTTCTTCAAAAAGCGGGAAAAGCACCGGTGATAACATCCGGATTGGCGTGACGATCTATGATTCCTACGATTCCTTCATTTCCCAGCTGATGGACTGTTTTGACCGCGACCGCGGGGAAGACGTGACGGTTGTGAGCTACAATGCCGCGCAGAGCCAGAAAACGCAGAACTCCCAGGTGCAGGAAATGATGGAAAACGGCTGTAACGTAGTCTGCGTCAATCTTGTGGACCGCACCGCGCCGACGCAGATCATAGACATGGCAAAGAAGAACAACATACCGGTTATTTTCTTCAACCGGGAACTGGTGGCGGAAGACCTTCTGCAGTGGAACGGCCTTTATTATGTCGGGGCGGATGCCGTGGAATCCGGAATTCTGCAGGGAAAGCTTGCCCTTAACGAAATCCGGAAAATAGACAGCACCATAGACAGGAACAACGACGGCATCATACAGTATCTGGTTCTGGAAGGCGAGGCCGGGCATCAGGATGCGATCGTCAGGACGGAATATTCCGTGAACACGCTTCTGGAAGCCGGCGTCAAAGTGGACAAGGTCGGCAACGTGATCGCAAACTGGAACCGGCAGCAGGCGCAGACTAAGGTAAAGCAGCTGATCGACAAGGGAACCTATATCGAGCTGTTGCTGGCCAACAACGACGACATGGCGCTGGGCGCCATCGATTCCTACCGTACGGAAGGCATTCCCCGTTCGGAATGGCCTGTGATCTACGGAATCGACGGTACAAAACAGGGACTGGAGTCCTTAAAGAACGGAGATCTGGCGGGAACGGTCTATAATGACAAGGAGGGGCAGGCAAAAGCCATGTATGACCTTGCTTATGCCCTGTCTACGCACGGAAGTACGGAAAGTCTGGGCCTGAAGGACGGAAAATACATCCGTCTTCCGTACAGCCAGGTGACCGCTGATAATGTGCAGGAGTTTACAAACCGGCAGTAAACCGGAAAAATCCACAAAATGTAATGGTAAAAATGCCTGCTGACATAAAATATAACGAAGAAATTTCATGACAGACCGAAGAATTTTCTGTGTTTGTAAAAAACTCTTCCTGCTATAATCGGTTCTGCAACTGATAGAAAACCTGATCTGAAGGAGACGGTGTATGCCTCCGGCGGACAGGCAAATCAAAAGGAGGAGAAAGTATTATGATGAATAAGAAATTTATATCCGTTCTGACAGCTTCCGTTATGGCAGTAAGCCTTGCTGCATGCGGCGGATCAGGAAGCAACACTTCCACGACGGCAGCAGCGGCAGGAACAACGGCAGCAGCAGCGGCAGCTCCGGCAGCGGCAGGAACAACGGCAGCGGCGGCAGCAGCTACGGCAGCAGCAACAACCGCAGCAGCGGCTTCTTCCACCGGCACACTGGCAAACAAGGACAAACCCCTTGTGTGGTGGAACCGTCAGCCGTCCAACAGCTCCACTGGAGCACTGGATAAGGATGCTTTAAACTTCAACGACAAGACCTATTATGTAGGATTCGATGCCAATCAGGGTGCTGAACTGCAGGGCCAGATGGTTCTGGACTACATCAAGAAGAACATCGACAAGATCGACCGCAACGGCGACGGAACGATCGGATACGTTCTGGCTATCGGCGATATCGGCCACAATGATTCCATTGCCCGTACAAGAGGTGTCCGCAAGGCACTCGGAACCGGCGTTGAAAAAGACGGCAAGATCGATTCTTCACCGGCAGAGACCAACGTTGACGGAAGTTCAGCGGTTGTCAAGGATGGTTCTATTGATGTCAACGGCAAGACCTACAAAGTACGTGAACTGGCTTCTCACGAGATGAAGAACTCCGCAGGAGCAACATGGGATGCAGCTACCGCAGGAAACACGATCGGAACCTGGACCGCTTCCTTCGGCGATCAGATCGATGTAGTCGCTTCCAATAACGATGGTATGGGAATGTCCATGTTCAACGCATGGTCCAAGGAAAACAAAGTTCCGACATTCGGATATGATGCAAACTCCGATGCAGTTGCAGCCATTCCGGAAGGCTACGGCGGAACCATCAGCCAGCACGCAGATGTTCAGGCTTATCTGACACTGAGAGTTCTCCGCAACTGCCTCGACGGTGTTGATGTCAATACCGGTATCTCCAAAGCAGATGATGCAGGCAACGTCCTGACCGACAAGGATTACAAGTATGTTGCCGACGAACGTTCCTACTACGCATTGAACCTGGCTGTTACGGCTGATAACTACAAAGACTTCTCCGATGCAACCAAGACCTATGATCCGGTTTCCAAGCAGCTGGATGCTTCCAAGTCTCCCGAAAAGAGCGTATGGCTTGATATCTACAATGCTTCCGATAACTTCTTAAGCGCAACCTACGAGCCGCTTCTTCAGAAATACGACAAGCTGATGAACCTGAAGGTTGAGTACATCGGCGGAGACGGTCAGACCGAATCCAACATCACGAACCGTCTGGGCAACCCGAGCCAGTACGATGCATTCGCAATCAACATGGTTAAGACGGATAACGCAGCTTCCTACACAGCACTTCTCAAGTAATTTATGTTTTGACACTGAAAGGTTACCGGAGAGACCCATAGCGGTCTCTCCGCTGACCTTTTTTAAAAGTAAACTTGTCAGCAGCACAGGAGTATAACAATGGCAGAACAGCAGAAAGACGATATTATTCTCTCAATCCGCGGAATGTCCAAGTCTTTCGGGCGAAACAGGGTTCTTGATCACATCGACATGGATGTGAAACGCGGTACCGTCATGGGCCTCATGGGCGAAAACGGTGCCGGCAAATCCACCATGATGAAGTGTCTTTTCGGCACATACCACAAGGATGAAGGTGACATTTTCCTGGACGGAAAGGAAGTCAGCTTTTCCGGTCCGAAGGATGCACTGGAAAACGGGATCGCCATGGTCCATCAGGAACTGAACCAGTGTCTGGAAAGAAGCGTGGTCGACAACCTGTTTCTGGGACGTTATCCGCGTACCTCCGCAGGCGTGATCGATGAGAGTCTTATGAAGAAGGAGGCTGCGGAACTTTTCCGGAGTCTCGGCATGACGGTCAATCTGACCCAGCCCATGCGGAACATGTCTGTATCTCAGCGTCAGATGTGCGAGATCGCAAAGGCAATTTCCTATCATTCCAAGATCATAGTACTGGACGAGCCAACATCTTCCCTGACAGAACCGGAAGTCAAGAAGCTGTTCAGCATGATGCGTAAGCTTACGGCACAGGGAATTTCCCTGGTTTATATTTCCCACAAGATGGATGAGGTTTTCCAGATCTGCGATCAGGTATCCGTATTACGGGACGGCAAGCTTGTAGCGACAAAGAACGTAAAAGACACCAACCTGAACGAACTGATTGCGGCAATGGTCGGAAGATCTCTGGATAACCGTTTCCCGCCGGTGGACAACAAGCCGGGGAAACCCATTCTTTCCATTCAGCATCTTTCCACCAAGTTTGCCCCGCATCTGCAGGATATCACCTTTGATGTCAACGAAGGCGAGATCTTCGGACTCTACGGACTGGTCGGTGCAGGACGTACGGAGCTTATGGAGACCATATTCGGTGTCCGTACCAGAGCGGCCGGCCGTGTCTACTACAACGGCAAACTCATGAATTTCAACAGTGCCAAGGAAGCCATGGAACACGGCTTTGCCATGATCACCGAGGAAAGAAAGGCAAACGGCCTGTTTCTGAAAGGCGATCTGACCTTTAATACCACGATTGCCAATATGAACCATTACAAATCCGGAGTAGCCCTTTCCGAAAGCAAGATGCACAAGGCCACGCTGAATGAGATCGGCATCATGCATACCAAATGCATGGGACCGGAAGATCTGATTTCCGCGCTTTCAGGCGGTAATCAGCAGAAGGTCATTTTCGGAAAATGGCTGGAACGCGGCCCGAACATTTTCATGATGGATGAGCCGACCAGAGGCATTGACGTAGGCGCCAAGTTTGAGATTTATGAACTGATCATCAAAATGGCAAAGGAAGGAAAAACCATATTGCTGGTTTCTTCCGAAATGCCGGAGATCCTCGGAATTACGAACCGGATCGGCGTCATGTCCAACGGACATCTTTCCGGAATCGTGAACACGAAGGAAACCAATCAGGAAGAGCTTTTAAGACTCAGCGCAAAGTACCTGTAACGGAGGAGAAACAAACATGAGCCAGACAGGAAATCAGGCAGCGGATGAATCAAAGATCCTGACTGCCGAGCAGGAAGAAAAACTGCTTCAGCCGATAGATGAATATGTCGGCAAAATCCAGGAGAAGATAGATGCGCTCCGTGTGGACGGAACCGATAAGGTGCTGTCTCTGCACAACCACATCCGGCTTCTGAAGGATGACAGGAATTATACAAAAGAAGAAAAAGCAGATCTCCGCGCAAAGGACGAAGAAGCTCTGAAGACGGCAAAGGCTGTGGAAGATAAGAACAAAGCCGAAGTCGACAGACTGATCGCCGAGGCGGAAAGCTATCTGAAAGATCATTACGACAAGGAATATTATCAGCCGGTGATCGAAAGCTGCGAACAGCAGAAGATCATTGTCAACAACAAGTACAGTGAGAAACTGAACGGGCTGAAGGAAGAGCACGAGAAGGAACTCGAAAAGCTGAAAAGCGGACACGAGGGAAATCTCGCGCAGGAAATCAGAGACGAGAAATACGTCTACAAGAACAAACTGTTTGATGCCAAGATGACGCATTCCAAGGATCTGGATGCCATCAAGGACTTAAAGCATGAGACCTTTGTTCATCAGTATCATCTGATCGATCTGCTGAGAATGTCCAAATTCACATTCGGACAGTCCCAGGCCCAGAAGAGAGAGCTCCGGAAATATACCTTTAACCGGAAGCAGTTCCTTTTAAAGAACGGACTGTATATCGTCATTGTCATTATATTCATTATCCTCGGCATTATTACGCCGATCATCAAGAACACCAGGCTGTTCACATGGAACAATATCCTGAACATTCTTCAGCAGGCTGCTCCCCGTATGTTCCTGGCGCTCGGCGTTGCCGGACTGATCTTGCTTACCGGTACCGATCTTTCCATCGGACGTATGGTCGGAATGGGTATGGTGACTTCAACCGTGATCATGCACAAGGGAATCAATACAGGCGGCGTATTCGGACATATTTTTGATTTTACCAAGATGTCCATGGGCGGAAGAGTTATCCTGGCACTGCTTGTCTGCGTGGTACTCTGCACGTTGTTTGCTTCCATTGCCGGATTTTTCATGGCAAGATTCAAAATGCATCCTTTCATTTCGACCATGTCCAACATGCTGATCATTTTCGGTCTGGTCACCTATGCGACAAAGGGTGTTTCCTTCGGTGCCATTGAACAGAACATCCCGAACATGATCATGCCCAAGATCAACGGATTCCCCACCATCATTCTCTGGGCGGTGGCCGCGATTGCGGTGATCTGGTTTATCTGGAACAAGACCACATTCGGCAAATATCTGTATGCGGTCGGCGGCAACCCGGATGCGGCTTCGGTTTCCGGTATTTCCGTATTTGCAGTTACGATGGGAGCCTTTATGCTGGCCGGCATCATGTACGGTTTCGGTTCCTGGCTTGAATGTATCCGAATGGTGGGTTCCGGTTCCGCTGCATACGGTCAGGGATGGGATATGGATGCCATCGCGGCCTGCGTGGTCGGCGGCGTGTCCTTTACAGGCGGTATCGGAAAGATCCCCGGCGTGGTCGTCGGTGTCCTGATCTTTACCGCTCTTACCTATTCCCTTACGATCCTCGGTATCGATACGAACCTGCAGTTCGTTTTTGAAGGTATCATCATTCTTACCGCTGTTACGCTGGACTGCCTGAAATACGTCCAGAAAAAGTGATTGCGGAATAACAGAGATATGTTATCTGCTGTTTTTGAAAAGCTGTCATGCGAAAGCATGGCAGCTTTTTTACACACTTTTTTCACATTTACGGGTGATTTTTTTCACCTTAATTTCACTTTTTTCCGTTACAATCCGCATATTCCCCGAAAGGAGTATACTGAGCATGAAACAGATATCGGAAGTTTTTACGGCACTCGGAACCGCAAACGAGATTTCGGTGAGCGTTCCGGACCGGGAAGAAGAGAGAGTTCTTCTGCTTGTGCGGAAACTGAAGGAACATGTTTTTCTGCTGGACAACAGCCTGTCCGCCTTTAAAAGCGACAGCGAGACCTGTGCCATTGCACGATCGGCCGGAAAAAGCGCCGTGCAGGTTTCGGAAGAAACAAGGCTTCTGATATCCAGAGCCATTGACGGAAGCATTCTGACCGGCGGCACCTTTGACATTACGGCAGGCCCGCTGATCAGACTTTGGGAAAAGGCACGCAGGGAAGAGGAACTTCCTGCGGAAGAGGAAATCCGGAAAGCCGTGCTGCTTACGGACTACCGGGATATTACCGTGGAAGCCACGCCGTTTCGGGTGGGGCTCCGCTACCCGGGACAGAGCCTTGATTTCGGAAGCATGGCAAAAGGATATGCCGCCGATTATGTGAAAGCGGAGCTTAAGGAAAACGGGATAAATGATTACCTCATTAATTTCGGCGGAACGATCATAACGGGAGAACAGGAAAGAGAAATCGGGATCCGGAATCCGTTTGCGGATGCGGGACACCCGGCAGGGTATCTGACCATGAAAAACAGTGCGGCCGTAACTTCCGGCATTTACGAGAACGGTTTCCGCAAAAACGGGAAATGGTATCATCATCTGATCGACCCCGCAACCGGTTACCCCGCCGCCGAAGGACTTTCCGGCGTCACACTGATCGGGGATTCGGCGGAAAAGCTGGACATTTTAACGACCATGGCTTTTGTAAAAGGAATCCGTAAATCGCTTCCCGTACTGGAAGCGGAAAACACGGACGGGATTTTTATCACACAGAACGGAGAAATCTATACGACTCCCGCATTGTCGGAGAGTTTCAGGAAAGGAAATGAAATCCATGTCAGAAACGAGAGCGCATAAAATATCGGCAGTTCACATTGCAAGAAGAGTCATTCAAATACTCTTTTTCATTCTTGCTCCGGGGCTTTTTGCCACGGCATTTGATGCCGCAGGTTCCATAGTCCGCTTTCTGTCGGGGCATTATTCGGGAGATATCGTGGTTCCGGTCATAACGCTGATCGTGCTTTTTTCCGTTACCGCGCTGTTCGGAAGATTTTTCTGCGGCTTTGTCTGCAGCTTCGGCGCCATGCAGGACTTTTTCGGATTTCTGTCCCGCAAGGCAATGCCGGGCAAAAAGCGGATGCCGGAAAAAGCGGACGGAATTTTAAAGCTGGTCAAATATCTGATCCTTGTTTTTATCGTGACGGCAGTCTGGATCACGGCAGCGGTCAGCATACCGGCAACTTCCAATCCGTGGACAATCTTCGGCATGTTTGCTTCGATCGGTGACTGGGCTTCGCCGGCATATCTTCTGACGGTCGGCGGCGCACTGCTCATGCTGATCATCATCGGATCTTTTTTTACGGAGCGGTTTTTCTGCCGCTATTTCTGCCCGCTCGGAGCTTTGCTGTCCGTCTTTTCCCGGATGAGAGTCTTCAATATCGTGAAGAAGCGCGATAACTGCGGATCCTGCAGGGCCTGCACGGCAAAATGCAGCATGGGGATTCCTCTTTATAAGGATGATGTCGTGAGATCGGGAGAATGCATCAACTGCTTTGCCTGCACGGAGATCTGCCCGCGGAGAAACGCACACGCAAATCCGGCGCCGGCTCTGGCTTCTGCGGTGTCCGTTGCGGCAATCGCTGGTGTCTGCTATGCGGGAACCATTCTGCCGGCAGCGTCCGTGACGCAGAATATTGTCTATACACAGGCGGCATCGGAAGAAACAGCCGCGGCGGTGTCTTCGGCAAAGAGTGTTGCAGGAGCAGTTTCTGCGGATCAGAATACGGCTGCATCCGGGCAGAGCACAACCGCGTCCGGACAGAGCACGGCAGCAGCGGAAAGCGGAACTTATAAAGACGGAACATATACGGGAAGCGGAACGGGATTCCGCGGGACCACGAAAGTGAACGTGACCGTGAGCGGCGGAAAAATCACGAATGTTGAAATCGTTTCCTATCAGGATAACCAGCAGTATTTTTCCCGTGCAAAAGCTTCCGTTATTTCCGAAATCTTAAGCAGTCAGGACGTGAATGTCGATGCCGTCTCCGGTGCCACTTTCAGCAGCCACGGAATTATGGAAGCGGTCGCCGATGCGCTGGGCGTTGATTACACGAACCCGAACAGCACCATGCAGGGCGGGCGCATGCACTGACATGATGCGGATGTGCGATCTGTCTGTACAGGAAAGAAAGATCAGTAGGAGTTTTTAAACCAGAGGCCGGAAGGAGACCAGTCGCTGTCGGACCAGCCGGAGAGTTTGGCGCAGTCGGAACGGATCAGGGCGGAAGTTTCCGCTTTGTTGCTCAGGTTCCATACGGCATACCCGATATGGTTTTCCTTTAAGAGGGACATCCAGGCGGCGGCGGAATCATAATCGATGCTGCCGCTTCCGGAAGCATCGCAGATCCCGAACTCGCTGACAAAAACGGGAATGCCCGCATCGACCGCGGTCTTCAGTTTGTTTCTCAGATCTTCCTTGTGCGTACCCGCATAGAAATGCAACACATACATGACGTTCGGATCGGCAATCCGGTCGTTTATCACGTCGTCGACATCCTGTGACCAGGTATTGGTCCCGACCAGAACAACTGCGCCGGGACTGTTTTTACGTATGGCGGAAATTACGGTTTCCGCATAGGATTTTATGGAAGGGGAACCGCCGGATGCCGCATTGTCCCAGGAACAGCCGTGCGGCTCGTTGCAGATTTCGTAAAGCACGTTGGTGTGATCCGCATACTTTGCGGATTCCTCGGAAAAGAAGGCAACGGCATCGTCCTTATGGATATTGGGGTCGTTGTCGTTTAAGATATGCCAGTCGATGATCACGTACATGCCGAGTTCTGTGGCATAGTTTACGCCGTCGTCGATTGTTTTCTTTAAGGCATCCCTGTCCCCGCCGGCACAGTACCCGCCGTATTCTTCCGTATATACGGCAAGACGGATGAGGTTTACGTGCATGGTGTCGCGGAGAGACCGGAAGGCATCGTAATTTACGTACTGCGGATACCAGGCAAGGCCGTGTGTGCTGACGCCGCGGAGGTCGACGGTTTCTCCGGAAGAATTTTTAAGCACTGTTCCGGAAACATGAAGGGGGGAAACGGATGATGCGGAAGAAGTATTTTCCGCCCCGAAGGAATTGATCCCGCTCATGGAAAAGGTCAGAAGCAGCGAAAGAAACAGAGAAACGGTTTTTGCAAAACGGTATTTCATTTTATCACCCCCGGATAAGTTTACCTGAGTCTCATCTTACTCCGGTTTTGATTTTTTGCAAATCCTGCGGCGTCGCAGAGCCCGTTCATGGTATGATAAAGAACAAAACGGAATGATGCGGAAAAGAGGAAAAGAATGTTCAGGGAAATGCGGAGAAGCAGACAGAAGTTATCCGAAGAGGAATGTCTGCGGATATTAAAGGAAAACACGCACGGCGTGCTGGCGGTGCTGGGAGACGGAGATTACCCGTATGCCGTTCCCATAAGCTTTGTTTATGATCAGGGCAGAATATTTTTCCACTGCGCGTCAGACGGTCATAAGCTGGATGCCATCCGGAAAAACGACAGGGTCTCGTTCTGCGTCGTTGATAAAGACCAGGTCGTTCCGGAGAAGTACACGACTTTTTTCCGGAGCGTCATTGTGTTCGGACGGGCATGCATTCTGGAGAAGGAAGAAGATAAGAGAGCCGCGCTCCAGAAGATCGCGGAAAAATATTCGCCGGGACAGGAAGAGGGCATCCGGAAGGAGATCGATCAGTCCATTGGCCGTGTTTCGATGGTGGAGATCCGGGCGGAGCATATAAGCGGGAAGGAAGCCATAGAACTTGTGACGGCGCGCGGGAGCGATGCCGCCGGAAAGAAGGAATAAAATGACAACGGCGGAACTCACAAAAAAGATGATCGAATATTCGGACGGGAACCTGCATGATATAAGCCACTTTCTCAAGGTGTTTGCCTATGCGAAGACCATAGGGGAATGCGAACATCTTAACAGGGACACGCAGGAAATACTGGAAGCGGCAGCGCTCTTACACGATATTGCCTGCCCGCTCTGTCGCAGGAAATACGGAAACACGGACGGAAAACATCAGGAAAAGGAAGGCGGAATCCTGGCGGAGGAATTTCTGAAAAGCGCAGGGTATCCGGAAAAATTCACGGAACGCGTCGCTTATCTCGTAGGGCACCATCACAGCCCGGCCCTGGCGGACGGACCGGATTACCAGATCCTGATCGAGGCGGATTATCTGGTGAATGCGGATGAAAGCGGTTATTCCGGAAAAAATATCAGGAATACCATGGAACAGATCTTCCGTACGGATACGGGAATTGCTCTTTTAAAGGCGGTTTACGGCCAGAAGCTGACCGGCAACGGGGAATAAATCCGGCAACTTTTTTCAGGGAGGATAAAAAAACGGTTGACAGCTTCCTGTAACCATGCTATAACTGTATCAACATCACTAATACAGTTAGTGCATATCAATCTGACAGGAGGAATTTTATGAACAAAGCCGCAGGGATCCTATCAACGGCAGCGGGCGTTATCCTTGCAGTATCCGTTCTTGCAGGATGCAGCATGAAGATACCGTACCTTACGGAAACAACGGCAGCGGGTTCTTCCGTAAAAGCGACCGCAGAGAGCAGCAAAACAACGACTGGCCAGACAGCCAAAAAAGCAGCAGATTCCTACCCGGACACAAAGATAATTGACGGAAAGACAGTTAATCTGGCTTATAACGACAGCTATATGACCAGAGTGGACGGGAAAAAAGCCGATATGTCGACGGATCAGACAAGCTATCGGGACCAGTCGACCGGATTCGGACTTCAGTTTCCGGATTCCATGAAAACAATGACAAATGACAGGCTGCTACTGCTGCAGATAGAGGAGAATGCCATTACCCTGGATTATCTGCCGGAAAAAATACGGGAAGCAGAGCTTTCGGCATCCGGCGGCATCAACCAGGATGAGCTTCAGGCAGCAATAAAGGACGAGTATGAATTCTGTTCTGTTATCCGTACTTCCGGAGACAATACATCTGCGCTGGATAAATTCTCTTTCGCCAAAGATTATTCAGAAAAGAAAAAAATTGTCACACTGAACAAGGATACCTATTATTTTCTCTATAATACGGAATATCATTACGACCAGCTGAGTCAGAAGGATAAAGAGGATGTGAGTCAGCTTACGGCAGCACTGCCGGAACTTGAAAACAGTCTGATGGTCTTTCCTGCCGTGTCGCAATCGGACACAATAAAAGGTTCCATTAACCTTACGGATTTTGAAACAACGGACCTGAACGGAAACAAGGTGACGCAGGATATTTTCAAAGATTATGATGTTACCATGATCAATGTATGGGCAACCTGGTGCGGCCCGTGCATGGGAGAGCTGCCGGAGATCCAGGCGATCGTCGGCAAACTTCCTGAAAGGACGCAGATCATCTCTGTCTGCTCGGATGCTTCGGATGATCCGGATTACGCAGCGGATGTTGTAAAAAAAGAGGGACTTACCTATCCGGTCCTGAAACCGGACGATTCCCTGAATAAATGCCTGCTTGATTACATTGAAGGATTTCCGACGACCCTGTTTGCGGATTCGCAGGGGAAACTGATCGGGGAACCGATCATCGGGGTACCCAAAGGGAATCCGGGAGAGACCTATCTGCAGACCATTAAGGACAGACAAGCGGGAAAGCTTACAAAATGAAAGTTTGCACGGACAGGAGACAGGGGGTTTAAAATGATCCTACTTGATTATAAAGATAAAAGACCTATTTACGAACAGATAATTTCCAGGCTGCAGGAACTGATCCTGAAAGGCATTCTGGAGAAAGACACGCCTTTGCCTTCGGTGCGTAGCCTGGCAACGGAACTGTCCATTAATCCGAATACCATACAAAGGGCCTATGCCGAACTGGAAAGAAGCGGTTGGATCTATTCCCTGCAGGGAAAAGGCAGTTTCGTTGCCGGCGGAAAGGCAGCGGTAAACGACAGGATAACGGAATGGTTCAATAAGCTTGAAGATATGATCGATGAAGCGGACCTCCTCGGGATACAGGAAAAGGATATTCTGGAGGCGGTGCAGAAGCACAGAACAAAGCAGGCCGGAACGGATAAAGGAGGACAGGGATGATAGAAGTAAAAAACCTGAGCAAACGGTTTGAAAATATCACTGCGCTGAACAATGTCAGCATGACCATGAAGAACGGGGAAGTATTCGGACTGATCGGTACGAACGGTGCCGGAAAATCTACGCTGCTGAGGATTTTAAGCGGTATTTATCTGCAGGACGAAGGAACGGTTACGATCGACGGCGGCAGTCTGTTTGAAAGCACGGCTATCAGGGAAAATATTTTCTACATTTCCGATGAACAGTATTATTTTCAGAATGCCACGTCGCAGGAAATGATGAACTACTATCAGATGTTTTATCCGAAGTTGGACAGAGAGTACTTTGAAAAACTCTGCGGGGATTTCGGGCTTGAACGCAGCAGAAAGATCAGGACGTTTTCCAAGGGAATGCGCAGACAGCTGTTTATGATCCTCGGCCTTTCGTCCAATGCGGAATATCTTCTCTGTGACGAAACCTTTGACGGTCTGGATTCCGTCATGAGACAGGCAGTCAAAAGCCTGATGGCGGCGTCCATGGTAGACAGGAAACTGACGCCGGTGATCGCATCTCATAACTTAAGGGAACTGGAGGACATGTGCGACCATGTCGGACTTCTCCATAAGGGCGGCATCCTGCTTTCGGAAGATCTGAACAATATGAAGCTGAATCTGCATAAGCTTCAGTGCGTTTTTCCGGAAGGAACCGACATCGGAAGCCTGTCGGGTGTTGATATCATCCAGACCGTAAAGCGCGGAAGTCTTTATACTTTTACCGTGCGTGGCGATGCAGACATGATTCTTCATGTGATCCAGTCCTACAATCCGGTGTTCTGCGAACTGATACCGCTCTCACTGGAGGAAATATTTATTGCCGAAACGGAGGTGGCAGGGTATGACATCAAAGCACTCGTTTGCTGAAAGACTCAGAAGCGAATCGCAGCGGAGCATTTCGGTTTATTCTTTCATGGCATTGATTTTTTTCTTCGTGATACTGATTCCCTATATCATGGCCATGACAGCTCCGGGAAATAATGCCGCAGGGGATTATCTGAGGGACCTCGGAGTGATCGGCCCTCTGTCGCATTCTGAGCGGATCATGCAGATAACCGAAAACTACCTGGGATTCGGACATATTGCCGGCATTGTAATCTTTGCGTCGGCTGCGATCGCCGCCATTGAGTTTGTATATCTTCACAACAGATCGGAAACCGATTTCTTCCATGGTCTGCCGCAGAGCCGCAGTGAAATTTTCAGGGGACGGTTTATCGCGGGAATACTTGTTTTTGCGGTACCGTACCTGATTATGACCGTGATTGCCGCAGTATACGGAATTGTTTCCGGTGTTCCGGCGGAGAGCATGGCGGGAATCGTTTTTCCGGCTTTCGGAATAAACATCGTTTATTATTCCCTGCATTATGCCCTGTTTGTACTGGCAATGATGTTGACCGGAAAACTGTTTGTGGGTATTCTCGGAATGCTGACGCTGGATTTCATTTATCCGATGGCAATCCTGGTACTGGGAGTTTACTTCCATGTGGAAAACCTTACGAACTTATTCGGGCCTGGCGGATTTCTGATCAATCTGTCTCCCACGGTTGCTTCTCTGACCATAAGCGGCAGAGTATACAGCGGAGAGGAAATTTCTCCGGGATGGGGCGCGCCGGTATGGACGGCGGTCCTGATGACGGTTCTTTATGCGGCCCTGGCTTTGTTTCTTTATAAAAAGCGTCCGCTGGAGTCGGCCGGAAATGCCATGGCGTTTAAAAAGTCAGAGCCGGTTATCCGGATTCCGCTGGTTATCCTGTCCGGGCTTTCTATGGGACTGATTTTCGGTCAGGGCAACGGCTGGATGCTGTTCGGGATCCTGGTCGGCATGGTGGTAACGCACTGCATCATGGAAATCATATTTAACATGGATTTCAAAAAACTGTTTTCGAATAAAATGCAGCTGGCCATATGCATGGCCACAGGGATCTTCGCATTTTTTGCATCGGCCGGTAACTTTTAAGCCCGTGCATGAAAAATAAAATTCAAACCTATTCTATCGGGAGGAAAGAAGGCATGAGAAAAAGAAATATGGAAAAACTGACGGCAGCGGTGCTGCTGCTGTCGCTGGCACTTACAGGGTGCGCGGGCATTAACGGGAACAAGGCGTCTTCGTCCGGTTCCGGCGAAATATCCGTACAGAAAGAAACCGGAACGGACAGAGGAAAGAAGGAAAGCAATATCGCAGCGCAGACGGAAACCGCTCCGTCCGAAGAAACGAAAAAGAGTACGGAACGGGCGGAAATCCGTGCGGATGGGAAAAATTCTTCCGTTCTGACAAACAGAGCCGCTGTCATAAACGGGGATATGCTGTATCTGCTTGCGGAGAACAAACTGTCCGGGATCCGGATCGGTGATATCGGAAATGACAAGGCAGGCAGTAATGTCATCTACGAAGCAAAAGAAGGACAGAGTATTATATCCTATGCGGTATCCGGGGATTTTGTATATTTTATTTTGCAGCAGAAGGACGGAAAGACATCCCTCTGGCAGGCAGGGACTGACGGCAAACAGGCAAAAGACCTGAAGGATTTTGATGACGGAACATTCATGACTATACAGGCTGCCGGCGGCAATCTGTATCTGTACAGCAACGGGGACTCCGTATCGCGTATTATTTTTTCGGTGGACAGTAACGGAACTCTGTCGGAAAAAATGCAGGATTCGGACCCTTATTACAAAAATATGCTGGACAAAAAGTTGGTCCCAAGTGACAAGAACGACATGGAGATCAACGCTTCCACAACGGGAGGTTCTGCCTATTACTCCGTGCCGTACTGCATGGAAACGTTCGGACGGATGGTTTTTCTGGACACGGACCATAATCTGGTCATTTCGGACCCGTCAGGAAAAACGGACGCGGAACAGATCAAAGTCATCAAAGGAGCCGACAGTTCCGAAACCGGGTACAGTACCCCGGCGGCTTTAACGGAAAAATATCTGATCCTGGAAGAAGGAGGCAGCAGCAACGGGGACTTTTCCTGGAAGAGCGTCAATTTAAGCAGCGGGGAAAAGAAAACATTTTATACGGGAAAGGCAGAAGACGAAATCCTTGACTTTGACAAGGAAGGCATGATCGTAGGAAGAGGAACAAACAACGGCAGCAAGGCAAACAGTTCCTATTCCGTGACAAAGATTTCTTATGAAGACGGAAAGGAAACAAACCTGTTTTCCTTTACGCCGGAAGACAGCATTAACATTACATACGGGACATTTGTTTCCCAGTCTTTTACTGAAACAGCTGCCGGATATCTGTATGTCCGCACGAAAGATTATGACGATTTTTGGTTCCTTCGCACTTTTGATCATCCGGAAACGGAAATCCAGGTCGGATCTTCTGTTTTTGAATCCGGTTTCCGCGCGGCGGGGCTTACCGTAAACGGAACCGACGAAAACATATATCCCGACAACGATCAGACAAAAACCGCGATCATAAACGTAAAAGTTCAGACGCCCGTATTTTCCGGAAGTTCGGATGCGGTTAAAAATATGAATAAGATCATGTCGGACGATACAAAGAAAACTGCGGATGCCGCCGTCAGCGCGGCAAAGGAAGATTATGCCCAGAATCCTCCGGCAGGAGAAGAAAATGCGGGATTTCCGTACCTGCATCAGCAGAACGTGACGGGGATCACCTATAACGACGAGCGGTATATCTGCATCCGCACGTATGCCTATGACTTTACGGGAGGCGCGCACGGGAACGGCGGGAGCAGTTATTATACGTTTGACAGGACAACCGGGGTGAAGCTGAAACTCTCGGATATCGTTTCGGACAGCGATGAGGAAGTGCGGTCCCTGATGCTGAAATATCTGAAAAAAGAGATAGCGGAAAATCCGGATCAGTTCTTTGAAGATGCGGAAGGAGAGGCAAAGAAACTCAAAGTTTCAGACTACAATTTCTTCCTGGACAAAAACGGACTGGGCATTGAATTCGGAAATTACGAACTGGCACCGTATGCGGCGGGATCACAGGTCGTTACCATACCTTATTCGGACCTGAAACTGAAAATACAGCTGACGCAAAAATAGAATACAGGACAGCATAAAATATCCGGGAAACCGGAAAACGAGGCCGGAAACATCTGTTTCCGGCCTGTTCTATGCTATAATAAACCTGAGTTTATATCCGGGGGAAAAACATTTGAACCTGAATCCGAATAAACTGCTGTCCGAAGCAGTCATAAAAACAAGAAACGCCGAAACAGCCGGGTTTGAAGACCTTTATCTTCTGACCTGGCAGAATACATATACAGATATCCGTTCCTCCACGGAAGACGAAGAAGCGGTATGGAGCATCCTGAGGGACGTTTACATTGAGGTATGGAACCGAAAAGACGGAATTCCGGAGGCCGGCATCATACGGCCGTGGATCCGGGTACTGATCAAGGAAGTTTCCAAACGGATCCCCGGGAGAGCGATCGAGGATTTTCCGTCGTCTGCGGAAAACATTCCGGCGCCGGTAAAAAATCTGGATGACAAGGCAGCGACCGTGCTTATCCTGACGGAAGAAAAGCTGGGTCTTCTAAACGATACGGAACGGGAAGAAAGGGAAAAACAGAAGAAGAAAGAAGAAAAGCTGGAAAGAAACGTTCCGATCGCCGTACTGAAAATTATTCTGGCTTCCGTCATCACTGCCATTGCCGTTTTTGCGGTCATCATGGTTGTCCGTGCCCTGCGGCAGGGCCGCGCGCAGTTAAAGGAAGCGCGGAAAGGCGGATTTGCGGAAGAAACGGATGAAAATGCGATCAAGGCTACCGATGAGACGGAAGAAACATCCTCCGTATACGGATGGAACGAAACCGCTCAGGGACGGCGTTACCGGAAGCCGGACGGAAGCTTTATCGAAGAAGACTGGCTGGAAGACAACGGTTCCCTTTATTATTTTGACAACAGCGGATTCAGCGTTACCGGAGACAGTGAAATAGACGGTCAGGAATTTACTTTTTCCGAAAAAGGCGCGGTGACCGGGATCAGCAGAAGCTATGATGCGGAAACAAAGGATACCATTCTCTCCGCGCAGATGAAGACATTCGGGAAAGATGCGGAAGTATCTTCCGTAGTAAGAGATTCCGTAAAGCAGGACGGGGACTGGATCTATTACCTGCAGAATAAAAACAGTACCGCGGGAGGAAACGGCGCAAAGTATCCCACTCTGATGCGTTTCCGGAAAAACGCCGGACAGGAAGAGATCATTTCGGAAAACGTAAGCGGTTATGTTTTGCAGAATGAATCTGTCTGGTATGCAAAAGACGGCGGGATCGTTTGTTTTGCAAAGAGTTCCGCCGGCAGGACGCCGGGGGAAAGCGGCTATACGGTATCCGAGGAAAGTGGGAAATTCTGTCTCCTGGACAATACCGGAAACAAGGTTTCCGGACAGGATTATGTGACGGTCGGAGACCGGATCTACCGTGTTGCGGACGGGACGATCAAATACGTGAAACCTGCTCCGCAGAGCGTGGGGAGCCAGACATTCCTGCTGAATTCGGCATCCGTGGACAATAAAATATATCTTTCCGGCGGTTCCGTCTATCTGGAGCAGGGGAAGGGAATAGACTGTCTCTGCGCGGTCGGAAACAAGCTGTATTACAGCGCCATCATGGAGATCGCGGGATCGGAGCCGGTAAGCCAGATCTGGAGCATTGATGTCGATACGAAGATCCGTCAGGCTGTTACGGGTACGTTTTCCGGGCGCATGATGAATATGTATTATTACAGCGACAAAGGATCGGTCTACATGGAGTATGTGCCGGGAACCTTAAACAGCATATACGGAAGGATAGCCGTCCTGACTTCCGGAAATGAACTGGTGTGCCTGAACGATTCTTCCAGAAGAGCCGGCGGATATTCGGACGGAAACGACATGCTGGAACTGATCTGGGTTTCGGGCGATGAAGTCGACTGCTACTGGCACAACTGTTCCGGGACGCGTTCTTCCGACGGAACGCTGAAAGTCCTGTCGACATCAACATTGAAACTTTCCGATGCGGACCGTGAGCCGATAAGTGTAACGGGAACCGGCGGGGAAGAAAAAGCCCCGGAGGAAACGGCAGAAGAAACCGTGAAGGAAAGTACGGAAGAAACACGGCAGGACATCAAACCGGCGGTACCTTCTTCCGCCGCAGGAGAAACGGCATCACAGACTGCCGGAACGACGGAAAGTACGGTGCGTGGATCCGCCCAGATCGTGGAGGAACCCGCGGCACCGACAGAAAACGAAAAGTCTGCCCCTTCGGAAGAAAGCGCCGGAACAACCGCACAGACAAGGGCAACCGTCAGCCCTGTGCCGTCGGCAAACGAGGAATAGACATTGAACAGAAAAGAAACACTGGCCGGAAAACTTAAGGCAACCGCGGTATCCGGAAAATACCCGTTTCACATGCCCGGACACAAGCGGAACGTTCCGGAAAAAATAGGGGAACTGCTACGGGATCCTTTTTCGTTTGACACAACGGAAACGGAAGAAACGGATAATCTTCATCACGCGGCAGGGATCCTGAAAACAGCGATGGATCATGCAGCGGAGGTTTACCGTACGCGGAAAACCTGTTTCCTGGTAAACGGTTCCACCTGTGGAATACAGGCTGCCATATTAAGCTGTGTAAAACCGGGTGACCATATCCTGATGGCATCAAATTCACACCTTTCCGCATACCGGGCAAAGGATCTTGCCGGCGCGGTTCCGGTTTTTGCGGATCCGCCGGTCCTTTCGCCGTACGGATTTGCCGGAAGCATAAATCCGGAGGACACGGAACGCATCCTGAAAAAAGATAAAAAGATCAGGGCGGTGTTTATCACCTCGCCGACTTATGAAGGAATCCTTTCGGATGTAAAAACCATAGCCGGTCAGGCACATAAGGCGGGCATACCGCTGATCGTGGATGAAGCACACGGGGCCCATCTTTTCTTTCTTCCTGTTGAGATGCGGAAAGAATACGGCCTTTGCTCCGCGGCGGAATGCGGAGCGGATATCGTGATACAGAGTCTGCACAAAACGCTTCCCGCTCTGACGCAGACGGCACTTCTGCATGTCTGTTCCGACAGGGCCGATGTGGAAAAAATCCGGAAATACCTGTCCGTATTCGAGACATCTTCTCCGTCCTACGTTCTCATGGCTTCTATAGACGCCTGTGTCCGATGGATGGAAAAGGACGGGAGAAGCGCAATGAAAAAATATGCCGCCCGTCTTGAAAAGAGCAGGAATGCTTTTCTTTCAGGCCGCAGGTTTTCTCTCTGGGTTCCGGGAGAGAGCGAAAAAGAAAACGGAAGTGTTTATGCGTTTGATCCGGGAAAGCTTGTCTTCGGCGCCGAAGGAAAAAACGACCTGACCGGGAGAAACATGGCGTCGCTTTTCCGGAAGGCATACGGGATTGAAACGGAAATGGCGGGACCCGGTTATGTTCTTGCCATGACATCCGTATCGGATACGGAAGAAGGTTTTACAAAGCTTGAAAAGGCGGTACGGGAAACAGACCTCTTTCTCTGCGGAGAAAGGATTTCCGCTGCGGCAGAAAAGATCCTGCGGGAAGAAGAACGTAAGCCTGCATCGGGCATACGGTTTCCGAAAGGGGAAGTCCGGGATTATATTTACTGTTATCCGCCGGGCATTCCGGTCGCCGTGCCGGGAGAAATTTTAAGCAGTGAGAAAAAAACAAGAATTACCGCAGCTGCCTTAAGCGGCTGCCAGGTAATGGGGGTGGAGCGGTATGGGTAAAATCTATTATGTAATGGGAAAAAGCGCTTCGGGGAAAGATACGATATTCAAGGAGCTTCTGAAAAAATGCAGGGGGATGAAAAAGATCATTCCCTACACGACACGTCCGCAGAGGCAGGGTGAAAAGGACGGAACGGAATACCATTTCACGACGCCGGAAAAGCTGAAGGAATTTGAAAAGGAAAAGAAGCTGATCGAAGTAAGGACCTATGAAACGGAAGAGGGACCGTGGTCCTATGCAACGGTGGACGACGGATCCGTGGACATGAACGGGCGTCATGACTATCTCGGGATAGGGACGCTGGAATCCTATGCGGGCATGCAGAAATATTACGGTGCCGGAAATGTTGTTCCGGTTTTTATCGAACTGGACCCGGGTATAAGGCTGCAGAGAGCTTTAAACCGCGAAAACATGCAGAAAAAGCCGCAGTACAGGGAAATGTGCCGGAGATTTCTTGCCGATGAGGAGGATTTTTCGGAAGACAGACTTTTTGCCGCGGGAATTCGCAAACGGTATGTGAACGAGGACCTGGGGAAGTGCCTTGCTGGTATCATGGAGGATATGGTATAATATTTCATCGGTTTTACGGAGCGCGCATGATTGATTTCAACGGCATCATCGGACACGATGCCATCAAAAAACATCTTCTGACGGCAATAGAGACAGGCCAGGTTTCCCATGCCTATCTGATTTCGGGGGAAGCCGGGTCCGGCAGGAAAACCATTGCCGATGCCTTTGCGCTTACGCTTCTCTGCGAAAGAGGCGGTACCGTTCCCTGCGGTGTCTGCCATACCTGCAGACAGGTGGCGGCGGGCACACATCCGGACGTGATCCACGTAACGCATGAAAAACCTGCTGCCATAAGCGTGGATGATATCCGCGGGCAGATCACTGACACGGTGGATATCCGTCCGTTTTCCGCCGCAAGGAAAATTTATATTGTCCCTGACGCGGAAAAGATGACGGTCCAGGCACAGAATGCGCTTTTAAAGACAATAGAGGAACCGCCGGACTATGCGGTCATCATCCTTCTTTCCGAAAACGACGAAGCGCTTCTTGATACAGTGAAAAGCCGTATGGTGAAGCTCAAGGCAAGACCTCTTCCGGACGGGGACGTCATACGGTATCTGACGGAAAGAAATTTTGCGGATCAAAGGAAAGCGGAACAGATCGCTTCCTTTGCACGGGGAAATATCGGGAAGGCGATCATGTTCGCCGATTCGGAGGATTTCCGGAACGCATACGAAGAGAACGTGAAAATGCTGAAGGAACTCCCGGATGCGGATACGGAAAAGATTCTGGATGACATCAAAAAGATCGGGGAGAACAAAGAGGATGTGTCCGTTTTCCTGAAGCTTGTCAGGATATGGTGCCGGGACATGCTGGTCGGGAAAAAGGAAGGAAAGCGGGAAGGCATTTCCTTTACGGCAGCAGACCGTATCTTAAAGGAACTGGACAGGACGGAAGACAGACTGAAGGCAAATGTCAATCAGGACCTGGCACTGGAAATGCTTCTTTTAACAATATCGGAAAAGACAAGAGACGGAAGGTAACAAAAACAAAATGACAACAATAACGGAAGTCCGGTTTCGCGAAGTCGGAAAAGTTTATTCGTTTGCACCGGGAGAACTGGAACTGAAACGCGGTGATCATGTTGTGGTGGAAACATCCAGAGGTACGGAATACGGAACGGTCGTCATGGGGAACCATGATGCCGAAGATGAAAAGGTACCGAAACCGCTGAAACAGATCTTAAGAAAAGCGACGCCGGAAGACGACAGGACGGTTGCGGAGAACGCCGAAAAGGAAAAGGAAGCGTTCAAACTCTGCAAACAGAAGATTGCGGAACATAACATGGAGATGAAGCTGATCGCCGCGGAGTATGCGTTTGACAACAGCAAGATCCTGTTTTATTTCACGGCCGACGGAAGAATAGATTTCAGGGATCTGGTAAAGGACCTGGCTTCCGTTTTCAAGAACCGGATAGAGTTAAGACAGGTAGGCGTCCGCGACGAAACCAAGATCGTGGGCGGCATGGGAAGCTGCGGGAGATCGCTTTGCTGTCACAGCTATCTGACCGATTTTGTTCCGGTCTCCATCCGCATGGCAAAGGAACAGAACCTTTCCCTGAATCCGCAGAAGATCAGCGGTGTCTGCGGAAGGCTGATGTGCTGCTTAAAGAACGAAGCGGAAACATACGCTTTTCTGAATAAGACGCTTCCAAAAAAGGGAGATACCATGGAGTGCAGTGACGGCCTTAGGGGAGAAGTCACGGAAATCGATGTGCTCCGGCAGAGGGTCAAGATTCAGGTGATCAAGGATAACGACGAGAGAGAGATCAGGGAAGTTCCCGCGGAGGAACTGACCTTTATATGTCACAGGAAAAAGGGCCAGCCTAGCCAGCCAAAGAAGAAACCGGGAACGGAAAAAGAGAGAAAGCCGGAAGCGGAGAAAAAACCGGAAACGGAAGAAAAACCCGGGACGGACAGAAAACCGGCAGCGGACAGAAAGCCCGGAACGGACAGAAGACCGGTAACTGACAGGAGGTCTGCAACAGACAGGAAACCGGAAGCGGTCCGCGAAAGAAGACCGCTGCGCGAAGAGAGAAAAGCCGGCCTGCCGGAAGAAAAACCGGGGCGGAGCACAGCCGGAAGAGCCATAAATCCTATCCGGCACACAGAAGACAAAAATCCGGTTCCGGGAAATCAGAAGGACGGCTTGCAGAAACCGAAGAGGCAGAGACATCGTCACCATGGACACAGAAATCAGAACCAGAACCAGAATCAGACTGAAACAGGGAGAACGGCTGGACGACCTGCAGAGAAGCAATCTGAGGATCATTCAGAATCCTGACCGTTTCTGTTTCGGAATGGATGCAGTTCTTTTAAGCGGGTTTGTACAGGTTAAACCGGGAGACAGGGTAACGGATCTCTGCACCGGAACCGGTATCATCCCGCTGCTTTTGTCCGCAAAAACAAAAGGGTCATTTTATAACGGCATAGAGATACAGAAAGATATGGCGGAAATGGCAGCAAGGAGCGTCGTGCTGAACAGTCTGGAGCAGAAGATCTGCATCACCTGCGGGGATATCCGTGATCTTTCCGATCTTCCGGAAAAAGGTTCGCAGGATGTCGTTACCTGCAATCCGCCGTATATGGCCGTCCGGCACGGGATAAAGAATCCGGAAAACGAACAGGCGCTTGCGAGACACGAGATCAAGTGTACGCTTTCGGATGCCGTGCGCGCGGGAGCCTATCTTCTGAAAAACGGCGGGCGGTATGCCATTGTTTACAGGCCGAACCGTTTCGCGGAACTGATATCCGTTTTGCGGGAAAACCGGCTGGAACCGAAACGCCTGAAATTCGTGCATCCGTTTTTAAACAGGGAAGCCAACATGGTGCTTCTTGAAGCGGTCAAGGGCGGCGGCGTTTTTCTGAAAGCCGAACCTCCCGTTATCGTTTTTGAAGCACCGGGGAAATACTCGGATGAAATCCGGGACATATACGGATACTGATGCCGGACAACGCAGCGCCCGGCAGGGAAAGGAAAAGATGGATTCGGGAAAACTGATCCTTGTGGCAACACCGATAGGAAATCTGGAAGACATGAGCAGCCGCGCCGTATCCGCACTCAGGGAAGCGGACCTGATCGCTGCGGAGGATACACGGAATACCATAAAGCTGCTGAATCATTTCGGGATCAGGAAACCCATGACCAGCTATCACGAATTCAACAAGATAGACAAGGCATACGAACTGTCCGGCATCATCAAAAGCGGGAAAACGGTGGCGCTTGTTACGGATGCGGGGATGCCTGCCATATCCGATCCGGGAGAGGATATGGTCCGGATTGCTTATGAAACAGGGATAGAAGTGACCGTGATCCCGGGGCCCTGTGCTCTTGTCAGTGCTCTTTCGATCAGCGGGCTTCCCACCAGGCGCTTTTCCTTTGAAGCGTTTCTCCCTTCCGATAAAAAGGAAAGAGGGGACATCCTTGAGGAGATGAAGGAAGAAACCAGAACCGTTATTTTATACGAAGCGCCCCACCGTCTTCTGAAAACCCTGAAAGAGCTGGAGGGCGCACTGGGCGGGTCCCGCCGCATAAGCCTGGTCAGGGAACTAACGAAAGTTCATGAGGAAGTGGTCAGGACCACCCTTTCCGAAGCGGTCAAGGGCTATTCGTCCCCGGAGGGGGAAAAGAAAATCCGCGGAGAATATGTTATTGTCATAGAAGGAAGAAGCATCAGCAGTGCCGAAAAAGAAATGAGGAGTGCCTGGGAGACCTTGACCATTCCCGAACATGTGAGTTATTATGAAAGCAGGGGAATCGACAAAAAAGAGGCAATGAGACTTGCCGCAAAGGACCGCGGGATCAGCCGGAGAGATATTTATCAGGCGGTTCTGGAACAGGAAACAGGCAATAAGATGTAACGGGAAAGAAATCATCTCAAAAAATGAACTTTTCCGCCGTTCAAGGAGTCCTAATGATTAGAAGGACAAAAAGGAGCGTACCTATGCCTATTTCGACAGCAAGTAAAGTTTATGACGGTTTTCGCAGATTTACGGTTACCGCCTCCATCGATAAGGAAGGCTTTCTCTGCGGGACCGTTTCCCATGCAAGTATGGTGAAACCGGTCCGCTTCGAAAATACAACGGAGATGGTCCTTGCTGTGGAATCTGTTCTGGACAACATCGGATATTTCAAACCGGACCGCGATATCAGATGGAAAGGACATTGCCCTGCATCTGACGGAACAGAGAAAAAAGACAAGGAAACGAAATTCGATTTCAGCCTGTCCGGACGGTATAACGCCGGCTGGCAGGGATATGTGACATTCGGAAAGGAAAGGGAAAACTTCAACAGTTTTCTGGATTTTCTGGAGATAATAGACAAAAAGCTCTGTTCTGACATGGAACAGCCGCTTGAAACGATCAAAGATACCGGGATTTTTCTGGAACGGTTTTTCAGGGGAGAGGGAAACATCGAACGGATACGCTCCCAGAAGCTTCTTCCGTGGAGACAATACGGAAAGGGCGACAGATTTTCCATCCGGATCCGTTTTCTCGGAAATGAGAGTGTACAGGGGAGCCTGATCTGGAGAGAAGGCAGGGAAGAGATTAATTTCAGGAGTTTTCTGGAACTCCTGATGTGTATGGAAGAAGCACCGAACAGCTTCCGCATTGCTTATGCAAATTAGGGAAATGTTTAAGGAAATCATAAGAAATGCCGGTTGTCGGCTAATCGGTTTTCATGTATAATGGCGATTAGATTTCTGACAAGGAGAAAATCGTCAATGAGAAAGTTTTTACTGATGATGCTTACTGTTGCTGCAATGGTGGTACTCGGTGCCTGCGGAACAGGGGCAGGTACGGATACAACGACGGTGGAAACCATTGCGGCGGGAACTACAGGCGGCGCATCGGACAAGACACCGGATCCCACGACACCGAATGTTGCTATCGTTTCAATATATACGATCAGCGGAGACGGTTCTGGACTGAATCAGGAAATGGATGCCATCGATTCCCTGGATGCAACGCTTCTTATGAAAAAGCTGGTGGAATATCAGGTAGTCGGAACGGATACTTCCGTAACTGACTTTTCCAATAATGACGGTGTTGCCGTCCTGAATCTTTCGGCACTTGCAAAACAGGACAAGCAGACCATCGGAGCGGTCGCGAACACGTATATCGAAAATTTCAATCTGAAAAAACTGACCATTCAGGTCAGCGGGAAAGCGGTAAGCGGCGCATCGGATCTTACGTATATCCATGATTACAAGACATACAATCCGGACGGGTCCACAAAGGCGGCAACAGAGACCACGTCAGCCAAGACCAAGGTGATCAAGAGGGAAACGCTTGCGGCAACTTCGGCAGCTTCTGCGGAAACATCTTCCAAGGCACTGGAACCGAGCGGGAACTGACAGACGGAAAACGAACTTAAGGACGGCTTCTGAAAGCCGTCCTTTATTTAACGGCTATTTCACGGCGGGCCTTGGCCCGCTTATTTTTTTGTATTATAATAGAACATATTTGTTTTCGGACCCGCAGGGTCCGGCAGAAAGGGAATATTCATGAGCGGAGAAGGACAGAAAAAACCGTATTACATTACGACAGCGATCGCCTATGCGTCTGGGAAGCCGCATATCGGGAATACGTATGAAATTATTCTTGCGGATGCCATAGCGCGTTTTAAGCGGGAAGAAGGATACGATGTCCGCTTTCAGACCGGGACGGACGAACACGGCCAGAAGATAGAAAACAAGGCAAAGGACGCCGGGACAACGCCGCAGGAATATGTGGACAAGGCATCGGCCGAGATCAAGAGAATATGGGATCTCATGAATACTTCCTATGACAAGTTTATCCGCACGACGGATCAGGACCATATGGAAGAAGTTCAGAAGATCTTCAAAAAGCTGTATGATCAGGGAGATATCTACAAAGGATTTTACGAAGGGATGTACTGCACGCCGTGTGAAACATTCTGGACGGAATCACAGCTTGTGGACGGCAAGTGCCCGGACTGCGGAAGGCCCGTACAGCCGGCAAAGGAAGAAGCCTATTTCTTCAAGATGAGCAAATATGCGGACCGTCTCATCCAATATATTGAAGATCATCCGGAATTTATACAGCCCGTTGCGCGAAAGAACGAAATGATGAATAACTTCCTGAAGCCGGGACTGCAGGATCTGTGTGTATCCAGGACCAGCTTTAAATGGGGGATCCCTGTCACCTTTGATGACAGGCATGTGATCTACGTATGGCTTGACGCCCTTACCAACTATATCACGGGTCTGGGGTATCACTGTGACGGACATTCCGGCCCGCTGTATGAAAAATACTGGCCGGCCGATCTGCATCTGATCGGCAAGGACATCATCCGTTTTCACACGATCTACTGGCCTATCTTTCTGATGGCGCTGGGGGAGCCTCTGCCGAAGCAGGTTTTCGGCCATCCGTGGCTTCTGCAGGAAGGCGGAAAGATGAGCAAATCAAAAGGGAATGTACTTTATGCGGATGACCTTGCGGATTTCTTCGGCGTGGATGCGGTCCGGTATTTCTGCCTGCATGAAATGCCTTTTGAGAACGATGGCATCGTAAGCTGGGATCTTATGGTGGAGCGTTACAATTCCGATCTTGCGAATGTCCTGGGGAATCTGGTCAGCCGTACCATTGCCATGACCAATAAATATTTCGGCGGTATTGTCACGGACAAAAAGGAATGCGGCAAAGCGGAAGATGCAGCTCTGGACAAGGATCTTAAGGATACCGTCCTTTCGGAAGTGAAAAAGACGAAGGAAAAAATGGACGTCCTTAAAGTTGCAGATGCAGTTTCCGAAGTCTGGAATATTTTCAAGCGGTGCAATAAATATATCGACGAAACATCGCCGTGGGCGCTGGCAAAAAGCGAAGAGAATAAAAACCGTCTGGATACCGTGCTGTATAATCTGACGGAATCCATTGTGATCGGCGCTTCGCTGCTCTTCAGTTTTATGCCGGAAACGTCCGAAAAAATTCTTGCGGAACTGAATACCGGGCGCAGGCCGATGGAAGAAATGGACGTATTCGGAAAGTATCCGTCCGGGAATAAAGTGGTGGAACAGGCTGCCATCCTCTTTGCGCGCCTGGACCCGAAAGAAGTGGAAAAGAAACTTGCCGAAGCGCATGCGGAAGAAGAAAAGGAAGCGGCTGCATCGGCAGGAAAAGATGTTTCTTCTCCGGATAGCAGTGCTCAATCCGAAGAACCGGAAGGAAAGCCGGAGATCGAATACGGCGATTTTGACAAAATGCAGTTCCAGGTCGGTGAGATCTTAAAATGCGAAGAAGTGCCGAAATCGAAAAAACTGCTGTGCTCGCAGGTTAAAATCGGGAACAGGACCGTGCAGATTTTAAGCGGGATCAAAAAATGGTATAAACCGGAAGAGATGGTCGGGAAAAAAGTCATGGTCGTAGCCAACTTAAAACCCGCCATGCTGGCCGGAATGAAATCTGAGGGAATGCTACTGTGTGCGGAAGACGATAACGGAAACCTGGCTCTTATGGTACCGGAAAAAGACCTTCCGTCCGGTTCCGGGATCTGCTGATGAATACCGGAGAAAAAAGACTTACGGCGGCTTCCTTAAAGCGGATTGCCGCCGTTACTATGCTGATTGATCATATCGGTGCCATCCTGATCGGATACCGGAATGATTTTCCGTATGATACGCATACGCTGCGCTATGCTTTTTACATTGCCTGCCGTCTGATCGGGAAAGCTTCCTTTCCCATATTTGCTTTTCTTCTGACGGAAGGTTTTATTCATACACACAGCCTGAAAAAATATCTGGTACGGATATGGATCTTCGCGATCATTTCGGAGATCCCGTTCAATCTGTGCCTGGGCGGCAGCCTGTCTTTTCCGGAACGACAGAATATTCTTTTTTCATTCGGCATAAGCCTTATTCTCCTGGAACTTCTTTCGGAACTGGAAAAGAAAAGAGAAGGAATATTCCGGATATCCCTGATCCGGTGGATTTACATGATCATGCTGATTGCGGCGGGTTCCGTGATCGCGGAAGCTTTCCGTTTCGATTACGGATGGGAAGGTCCGGTCATGGTTTCTCTTGTCTATCTGGCACGGAAAAAATATTTTCCGCTTCTTGAGCTGGAAAAGGGAAAGAGCAGTCAGTATTTCTATTATTTCTTTTATCCGGTGCATCTTCTGATCCTGTATTTTATCAGAGTGATTTTCCTGCACGGATGACACGGAGGATATATGATCATCGATACCCATGCGCATTATGACGATCCGGTTTTTGACAAGGACCGTGATGTCCTTTTAAGGAGTCTTTTTTCAGGCGGGACTGAGTCCGTGATCAATGCCGGCGCTTCCATGGAGTCTTCCCGGAAAGGTCTTGAACTTTCCCGCAGATATCCGTTTGTTTATTGTGCGCTGGGCGTTCACCCGAATGAAACCATCTCCCTGACAGGGGAAGACATGAACTGGATTACGGGAAACGCGGCGGATAAAAAAGTGGTCGCGATCGGGGAGATTGGTTTGGATTATCATTTTGAGGATCCGGTCCGCAGCATTCAGAAAGCCTGGTTTGCAAGGCAGATCGCGGTTGCCCGGAAAGCAAAACTTCCTGTTATCGTACATTCCAGAGATGCTGCTCAGGATACGCTGGATGTCATAAAGGCCGAGAATGCAAAAGAGGCAGGCGGTGTCATCCACTGCTTTTCCTACGGAAAAGAGCTGGCGGAAGAATACCTGAAAATGGGATTTTATATCGGCATAGGCGGCGTCGTCACATTTAAAAATGCAAAGCGCATGAAGGAAGTGGTATCCTTTGCGCCGCTCACTTCCCTTCTTCTGGAAACGGACTGCCCTTATCTTTCTCCGGAGCCGAACCGCGGGATGAGAAATTCATCTTTGAATCTCCCGTATGTGGTAAAGGCAATCGCGGAGATCAAAAATATTTCCGAACAGGAAGTCACGGAAGTAACGCATGACAATGCACTCAGATGTTTTCCAAAGTTAAATCAGGGAGGAATTTCATGCCCGCACTCGGAAACCCGAAGAACACAATAGAGATCATTCAGAAATATAATTTCCGCTTTCAGAAAAAGTACGGACAGAACTTTCTCATAGACCCTCATGTCCTGGAAAAAATTTCTGCCGCGGCCGGCATAGAAAAAGATGACTGCGTTCTTGAGATAGGCCCCGGCATAGGGACCATGACACAGTACCTTGCGGAAGCCGCGCGGAAGGTCGTTGCCGTGGAAATAGACCGGGAACTGATCCCCATCCTTAACGAAACTCTTGCCGGTTACGATAACGTGGAGATCATTCACGGAGACATCATGAAAACCGATCTTTCCGAAATCGCGGAGCGCTATAACGGCGGGAAGCCGTTCAAGGTAGTGGCAAATCTGCCCTACTATATCACGACACCGATCATCATGAACCTGTTCGAAAGCAATGCGCCTGTCGGGAGCATAACGGTCATGGTTCAGAAGGAAGTTGCGGAACGCATGAAATCCGGGCCGGGCAGCGGCGATTACGGCGCGCTTTCCCTTGCGGTGCAGTATTATGCGAAGCCGGAGATCATGGCGAATGTTCCCCCGAACTGCTTTATGCCGCGTCCTGCGGTGGGCAGCTGCGTCATCCGGCTGAGCCGTTACGGGAACCCCCCGGTCTCCGTAAAGGATCCGCACGCCATGTTTAAAATTATCCGTGCCGCTTTTTCACAGCGCAGGAAGCAGCTCCAGAATGCGCTTCACAATTCAGCCGAAATCAGTTATACTAAAGAGCAAATTGCCGTTTCTCTCCGGAAAATGGGGCTGTCGGAAACCATACGGGGGGAAGCGCTGGATTTAAAACAATTCGCTGCCCTGACGGAGCTTCTCATACAAGATGAAAAAATCAAGCAAGATTAAAATCATATTTTTTACCGGCATGATGGTACTATGCCTTTCTGCCTGCGGAAACAGCAGCAAGGCAACTTCTTCCGATGCGGAGGAAACCCCTGCGGTTGCCAGTGAAAGCAACGCAGATATTGTTGCGGTTTCTCCGGACGGTCCGCAGTTTCCGAGCCTGGACATGACGGTACCCACCACGGAACCGGCACCGGAATATATCCGGAACGGAACCAGAAGCTGGATCGTGGCGGACCTGCAGAAGAGACTGATGGATCTGGGGTTCATGGATAACGATGAGCCAACGGATTATTACGGAGACTATACGGAGGCTGCCGTGAAGATCTATCAGCGGCAGAACGGCCTGGCGCAGGACGGCATAGTGGGGCAGGATACCCTGAAGGCGATCATGTCGGACGATGCCAATTACTATGCCGCGAAGCAGGGGGATTCCGGAACGGATATCTCAAAACTGCAACAGCGTCTTTATGAACTCGGATACCTGGCGAACAGCGGGGAAGTTACGGGCACGTTTGACGATGCCACGCTTTCCGCCGTGCAGAAATTCCAGCAGATGAATTCCCTTGCGCAGGACGGTAAGGTGGGCCGGAAGACCATGAACCTTATCTATTCCGAAGATGTGAAGGCGAACATGCTTGCCTACGGCGAAAAGAGCGATGTGGTCATGGCAGCCCAGAAACGGCTGTTTGAACTGGGATATCTTACCAGCGAACCGGACGGAACATTCGGCCTCGGAACCGTTATGGCTATCAAGGAATTTCAGTCCAGAAACAATCAGGTCGTAGACGGATATCTGGGACCCGGTACACGGGAAGCACTGAATAATCCCAATGCGCAGGCGTTCGGGCTTGTGCTCGGGGACCAGAGTGATACCGTGACGAAGGTGCAGCAGCTTTTGAGCAAATGGGGTTATTTAAGCGCGGGCAGCGCCACCGGGTATTACGGGGATGCAACACAGCAGGCGGTAAAAGATTTTCAGAAACGAAACGGTCTTGCTGCAGACGGGTCTGTCGGAGCAGCTACTATGGCAAAACTGACATCCGATACGGTTGTAAAACCGGCACCCAAGACGAACCCGGTCAAGGAAACGAAAGCCAGTCATTCCGGAAACGGTACGACCACCGGCGGAGGAGGCGGCAGTACGCCTACGGACAAACCGACCTATTCGGGAGGCGGCAGCGTGGGTACGCTTCTTTCCATTGCAAGCTCCAAATTGGGGTGCCCGTATGTCTGGGGTTCCAAGGGACCGGATTCCTTTGACTGTTCCGGATTTGTTTACTGGTGTTTAAACCAGGCGGGTGTGAATCAGTCTTATATGACAAGCGGAGGATGGGCCGGCGGCGGAAGAGGACAGAGAGTAGGCAGTTTCTCCGACCTGCAGGCAGGCGACATTATAGTGGAAAGCGGCCATGTAGGAATCTGTGCGGGAGACGGAACGGTTTACGATGCCAGCTCCAGCAACGGACGTGTCGTTCACCGGGAGCTCGGTTCCTGGTGGCAAAATAACTTTGTTTGCGGATGGCGGATATTCTGATATGTGTAAAGTAAAAGTGAACTGATAAGTCAGCAGGAAAAGACAGAAAATATAAGAAATAGTCTCACAATTTCCCGGGAGCAATTCCCGGGAAATTTTTTGTTTTTGCAGAACACCTGACAGATACGCTGCGTCCTATCTTTGAAAACACGATAGAGCGTGTTGAAGAGTGATATGAGTGATGCAGGAGTGCTTTTAAGAGTGATATAAGTGATACAGGAGTGTTTCAAAGAGTGATACAGGAGTGTTTCAAAGAGTGATATAGGAGTGGTTTCAGGGAAAAGGCATAGGAAATGAGTGAAAGGGAAAGCGGCAGCCGGTGATAGGACAGGCTGCCGCCTTTATTTCACCTCCGAAATCGGAAAAGGCCGGAAATTGGCGGAATTATGATACAAAATCGTAAAAAATACGGTACACAATTGATAATGATTCGTTGTATAATAAAAATAGAGTGAATCAAAGAAATATTTTATCTGTAATATTACAGGAGAGCATAAAATGGATTATGATCATGTGGCAAAACTGGTAGAACAGTATCATGCCGGGGATCGCAAGGCATTTGATAAGCTGTATTCACTGATGTATAACAAACAGTATTACTATGCTTACAAAATGACCGGGGATCCGTATGCGTCAGAAGACATTACGCAGGATACTTTTCTGAAAGCCTATAATTCCCTGAATTCGCTGGAGGACCCGAAATCATTTGTCCGCTGGCTGGGCAGGATTACCTACAGTTGCACCATTGACTATGTGCGCAGGCACAAAGCCAATACGGATTCCGTCGAAGAAATGAACAGCCGCCAGGATCAGGAGGAGCAGCTGTTATCCGATGACACGAATGCGGGAAATGTCGAAGAAGATGCTCTGCGCGAAGTCAGGAAGAAAAGCGTGCGCGAAGCGCTGGATTCCCTTTCGCCGGAACTGAAGTCCATGGTTGTTTTGAAGTATTTTGACGACTATAATGATTCCGAGATCGCGGAGATCATGAATATTCCGATCGGCACCGTAAAGTCAAGGCTTTCGGGATGCCGCAGACAGCTTTCTAGGAAACTGCAGCCGGTTTATTCGTTTGCGCCGTTCTTATGGATCATGATGTTCATGAAGGCGGAATCGGCAGGGGCAGGAAGTGCCGCGGCAGCGGCGGCAGTGAAAAAGAATATCGCGTCAAAGGCAGCGGTATCCGTACTTACGGCAGGCGTTATCGTTTCGCCCTTTGTCGCAGCCGGGAATATGGCTCCGCAGATCATGAAGATCAGTCTTTCCTCGAAGCCGGAACAGGCTGTCAGTTCGGAAACCGTATTTGTTGATGCAGCCTCTCCCCATGATCTTACGGATGTCCGTATTGCGGAAACCGGTCAGCAGCTGACCAGGTCGGGCGATGTCTATCATGGTGCGATCGGACAGAACGGCACGTATACAGTAGTCGTAAAAGACAGCAGCGGGAAAACGGCGAAGCAGACTTTTACCGTGAATAACATAGATACGGAAGCACCGGCCATGGGAATGCCGGAGAAATCGGGAGACAATCTCTACAGCGTAAAAGTGTCCGATTCCGGTTCCGGTCTTGACTGGGATGCCGTTACGGTTAAAAATGCCGAAGGTGAAGCGATTAGAAATGTGGAGGTTCTGCAGGACAAAGGCAGCATAAGCTGCGGACTGGATGAACTGCCGGCAACGATTACCGTGAGAGACAAGGCGGGGAACTGGAAAGCACAGAAAATCATTTATGAATAATATCCATTTTAAAAAACGGATCGGAATTCTTATGGCAGCCGGGATGGCATTTCTGATGGGAATGTGCATGACGGCTACCGTTGTATTTGCGGAAGGGGAAAAACGTGGCGTAAACCTGTCGGTAAGCAATCTGCGGTATGATGCGGATGCCTCGCAGATCATTGTAGAGGCGACTGTTACGAACAATTCCGAATTTACCATACCGAACTGTTACGTTACTTTTGCCATCCAGAATTCCGGGAAACTGGTCCTTCATACGGAAAGCAGCGTGAACTGGGTTTCCGCCGTTCCGGAAGGATATACGGAGTCTGAAGATGAAAAAACCGTACAGATGTCCTGGGTAAACATGCTTCCCAGAGATGCCAGGGAATTTACGGTCTCCTTCGGGACTGATATTCCTGAAACCGAGGAAAAAGAACTTCTGGAAAATCATGTCAGCGGAACCATCCGGATAGAAAATCCGAATGATGCTTCCTGGAATTCGTCTTCTGTAATGGATATTCCCATCCGGATTTATTCCATGGTAAAGGAAACGGAACCGGAGACCACCATAGAAGAAACCACGGTGCCGGAAACGACTTCAGCCCCGGAGGAAACGACAGAAGAAACAACAACGGAAGCGGAAAAAAAATTATCGGCGGAAAGCGTTTCCGAAGGAAGCGCGGAAGAACCGGCGGAAACGGAACAGGTTGTCATTTATGAAAACAACAGCGCATCTTCAGGGCTTCTTTCTTCCGGTCCCTTAACGGCAACCGCCGGAGAGGACAGTTCCGCAGCGGAACTCAGCCGCCGCGAGAAATGGATGCCGTGGATCATTTCCGGGATTCTGATTCTGATCCTGATCATTATCCGGTTTATCGCAAAATTTGTGAAACGGTATTTTGCGGAAAACAGGCGAAAATTTGATCCGGACAAAAAGGGCCACGGAACCATCCTGAAGTAAAGATATTTCCGGGATCCTCAGAGTTCCTTCAGTTCATAAGGAATCATATTTGCAGACAGAAGCTGCGCCTCTCTGCGATGGCAGGTGAAAATCAGGGACTGGCGTTTAATGGAAGAGGAAAGCCATTTTAATGCGGTGCCAAGACGTTCCTCGTCGTAATTCACAAAGCTGTCGTCAAAAAAGAGCGGCAGGGGATTTTCCTTTTTCTGCATCAGATTTGCCGCGGCAAGCCTGAGTGCCAGATAGATCTGATCCATGGTGCCGGAGCTGACCTGTTCCAGAGGCACCAGCTTTTCTTCGGTGTTCATAAATACGTTCAGATTTTCGTCTATGCTCATGGAGTGATAGATCCCGCCGGTTATTCCGTTTACGAGATCGGAAGCTTCCTTGTTCAGATAAAGCCCGAATGAATCCCGTATGGACGTGGAAAGACGGGTCATGGTTTCCAGGGCAAGATCAATGGAATCAATTTCAAACTGCAGCCGGTCGTTTTCCGCAACCGTATTTTTCAGTGCCGCGGATTCGTCTTTCAGATTGGAAAGATGTTCCAGTTGCTGCTCCAGTTCCCACTGGCTTTTCTGCTGTTTTTCTATGCTTTCCGCCGTTTCCTTCTGACGGTTTTCAAGCGAGGTCAGGGAGGCGTTTATTCCCGAAAGAGCTTCCGTATCCTTGTCCGTATCATCGCAGAGGGAAAGAAGGGTATCCACGGGAAGCACATCCTTTCCGTGCTCTTCCATGACGGTATCATATTCCTTCTGCGCTTTTTTGGTTTTCCATCTTGCCGATGCGGAAATTTCCGCAAGAATGATCTCAATGACGAAAAAACCGATGCAGAGTCCGAAGAAAATATCCACGGACAGTTTCCAGGGCAGCCCGTAGTTTAAGGTGAGAACATTCTTTGGCCCTACGATATAAAGGTAGGCAGATACGGCAAGAGCAACGGCAGCCAGGATAAGAAGGACAAGGGACCATATTTTTTTCTTTCCCTTTTCTTCTTTTTTTACGGCGCCGTCAAGATTGTCCTTTGCGGCATTTGCCTTGTCACGCCAGGAAAGAACGCTTTCACGGGATTCAAAGCCGCTGCTTTTAAGCTTCTGCTTCTCGGCGGAGATTTTTTCAATCAGTGCTTCCTTCTGTGCCTGGATCTCCTGCTGGGATTTCCGGGCATCTTCATTTTCCTCTTTCAGTGTTCCAATCGTGTTTTTATATTCCGGCGAAGCAATACCCGCTTCGATCTGCCGGATCTCATTGGCGTTTGCGGCAAAACTTTTTGCGGCTTCCGGGACAAGCTGGGAAACGAGAGACTTTTTCTGATCTTTCAGGAATGCGCTGGCCCTGGTAATGTTCAGCGCCATATTCCCGGTCGTGTTCATGTTGGCGATATAATTTTTCAGTTCGTTCACCATGCCGGAATCGGTCGCACTCTTCAACTGGCCTATGCTGATGGTGTTCTGGTATGCCGTTTCACTCAATCCGGAAAGCAGGCCGTTGAAAAAGGCACGGGTATCCGGAACGGAAATTCCGTCCGTTTCATCCGTGACGGTGACGTCCTTCGGATTTTTGGAAAAATTCCGTTCGATGCGGTAGACATGCCCGTCCTTTTCCACGCGCATAAGACCGCCGTAAACGGAAGGGGTGCTCCATGGCTCATAATGGGAAAAGAAATCCGATCTGGAGGCACGGCCCTTTCCCCGCTCCATACCGTAAAGCATGGCACGGATAAAAGAGTGAATGGTGGATTTTCCGGCTTCGTTGCTTCCGTAGATCACGTTGATGCCGTCGGAGAAAGAAAGGTCCTTGTCGTGGAATTTGCCGAAGCCGCGGATTGAGAGGTCTTTTAAGATCATGATCTGCCACCTCTTTCTCCGGCGGAGGCTTCGAACGGTGTCGTTCTTTCCTCCGTTGTCCTGAGCAGTGCGTTTACGCCGTAATACAGAGCCTTTTTCCCGACAGGAGAAATATCCGGTTTATCCAACTCCTGCACAAAGAAGCCGATCATATCGGAAGGATGCTCGGCAAAAAGTTTTGAGAAATCATATTTCGGTTCGGACTCATCGCGGATTTCGACAATCCGGAACCGTTCCATAAGCACGCCGAGATCAAATTCGATATCGGGGTCGCGCATTCCGCGGATCTTCAGCCGGTAGATGTTGCGCGATCCGCGCCTGCCGATTTCGTCACTTATGCACATCAATAGTTCCGTATTGGTGGACTGCGGCGTTACATTCACGATCAGGGAAATATACTGCGCAACGGCGCAGGGAACGAATTCGAGAGAGGTGACTTTTCTGGTCACCGGATTGATCTCTCCCTTATAGTAGCCGTGCATTCCGGTCTCGGTGAGGTCCAGCGGTTCGGGAGAACCGCAGAAAGCCATGCGGTCCGGAATCAGTATTTCGTGTTTGTGGATATGCCCGACGGCACAGTAGGAAAAGCCTGCATTGCCCAGTTCGTTTTTATCAAACGGAAAATGAGAAGGGTCGCCGCCGTGGACCAGAAGGATGTTGATCCTTCCGTTTTCCATCACGCGGACACCGGACAGGACGTTTTCCGTGATCTCAGGTTCATGCCAGGAGAATCCGTAAACTTCCGTATTGATGTCTTCAAAATAAACGGAGGAAAGTTTGCTGTCGGTGAGGTAAGTCACGTTCTTCGCCCACGGGAAGGAAAGGACCGCGGAGCTTTCCCGGATCCTGTCATGATTTCCCGCGATCAGGACCACATGCGTATGTGGGATGGTCGAGAAAAGGTAATTCACTTCCTTGAGCTCGCGGACAAGCGGCTGGTGATGAAAAAGGTCGCCGGCTATCAGAAGAAGATCCGTATTGCCGCTCTTGGCAGCTGCGGTGATATTCGTAAGGGAATTGCGGATATCCTGCGCTCTTTCCTTGCTCCAGGGTTTATCCGAATCCGGATTCATGCCGTAATGAAAATCTCCCGTATGAATAAATTTCATGGTTAGCGAAGTTCCCTCCTCTTACTCTTAAAGGTCGCAGGTGCCTACCGTACGCGGGAATGGAAGGACGTCGCGGATATTGCCCATTCCGGTCAGGTACATGACGCAGCGCTCAAAGCCGAGGCCGAATCCCGAATGATGCGAGGAACCGTATTTCCTCAGGTCAAGATAGAAATTGTAATTGGATTCATCCATCTTGAGTTCTTTGATGCGGGCAAGAAGTTTGTCGTAATCATCCTCACGCTGACTTCCGCCGATGATCTCTCCGATCCCCGGAACAAGACAGTCCATGGCTGCGACGGTTTTTCCGTCCGGGTTGAGTTTCATGTAGAAAGCCTTGATCTCCTTCGGATAATCCGTCACGAAAATCGGGCGCTTGTAGATCTGTTCGGTCAGGAATCTTTCGTGCTCCGTCTGCAGATCGCAGCCCCAGCTTACCTTGTAATCGAACTGATCGTTGTGCTTCATCAGGGTATCCACGGCTTCCGTATAGGTAATCCGTCCAAAATCGGAATTCAGCACATGCTGGAGGCGTTCCAGAAGGCCTTTGTCCACAAAGTCATTCAGGAATTTCATTTCTTCCGGCGCTTTTTCGAGGACGTACCGGATAATGTATTTCAGCATGGCTTCCGCAAGATCCATGTCATCGTTTAAATCCGCGAATGCGATCTCCGGTTCGATCATCCAGAATTCCGCGGCATGCCTTGTCGTGTTGGAGTTTTCCGCACGGAAGGTGGGACCGAAAGTGTAGACGTTCCGGAAAGCCTGCGCGAATGCTTCCACATTCAGCTGTCCGCTGACGGTGAGATTGGTTTCCTTTCCGAAGAAATCTTTGGAATAATCGATTTTTCCGTCCGGCGTTCTGGGCGGATTGTTCAGGTCAAGGGTTGTCACCTGGAACATTTCCCCTGCACCTTCGCAGTCGCTTCCCGTGATCAGAGGCGTATGGACATAGACAAAATCCCTTTCCATAAAGAAACTGTGAATGGCATAAGCAATCAGAGAACGGATGCGGAATACTGCCTGGAACGTGTTGGTGCGCGGTCTTAAATGCGTCATCGTCCTGAGGTATTCAAGCGAATGGCGCTTTTTCTGCAGAGGATAGTCCGCGGAAGACGGACCTTCCACGGAAATTTCTTCCGCCTGGATTTCAAACGGCTGTTTCGCTTCCGGCGTTGCCACCAGTTTTCCCGTTATGACAAGGGCGGCTCCGATATTTACTTTTGTGATCTCGTTCCAGTTTTTCATGGTGCTGTGGTAGACGACCTGAAGCTGGTCAAAGAACGACCCGTCGCTGATCATCAGAAAGCCGAATTGACTGGAATCACGGTTGCTTCTTACCCATCCGCCTACCGTGATTTCATGATCGATATACCGATCTCTGTTTTTGTATATTTCCTGTACTGTTGTGAATTTCATAAAGGCTCCCCTTACTGCGTTCAGATTTTATGCATACTTAAACAAGATTATACCATAAAGCGGCATAATGCGAACAGGCCGGAATGAGGCCGGAAATCCTGTACAGAAAATTTGTGTGCCGCATAAAATAAAATTGCACAATAAAATAGAAATAACTGCGTCCGTTTTGTTCACTATGACAAGGAACTGTGTTATACTCAAAGTACGGAAACACACAAACTAATGATGACTGCGAGGTGATAACGTGATTAAGAAAGAAATGATTGCAATGCTGTTGGCGGGCGGCCAGGGGAGTCGTCTGGGGGTCCTGACCCAGAAGGTGGCAAAGCCGGCTGTTTCTTTCGGGGGAAAGTACAGGATCATAGATTTTCCCTTAAGCAACTGCATCAATTCCGGAGTGGATACCGTAGGCGTTCTGACACAGTATCAGCCCTTGCGCCTTAATGCACATATCGGTATAGGGATTCCGTGGGATCTTGACCGGAACGTAGGCGGCGTTACCATTCTTCCGCCGTATGAGAATTCCAAAGGAAGCGACTGGTACAGCGGAACGGCGAATGCGGTATTCCAGAATCTCGAATATATGGAATCCTATAATCCGGATTATGTTCTCATCCTTTCGGGAGACCACATCTACAAAATGGATTACGAAGTCATGCTGGATTATCACAAAGCCAACAAGGCGGACGTGACGATCGCCGTCATGCCGGTTCCCATGGAAGAAGCGAGCCGGTTCGGGATCATGGTCACGGACAGCACAAGCAGGATAACGGATTTTGAGGAAAAGCCGCAGAATCCGAGAAGCAATCTGGCATCCATGGGAATTTACATTTTCTCATGGCCGGTCTTGAAGGAAGCGCTGATCGCCCTTCAGGACGAAGCAGGATGCGATTTCGGAAAGCATATCATACCCTACTGCCGCCAGAAAAACGAAAAACTTTTTGCCTATGAATTCAACGGCTACTGGAAAGACGTGGGAACGCTTTCTTCTTACTGGCAGGCAAACATGGAACTGATCGACATCATCCCCGAGTTCAATCTTTATGAAGAATACTGGAGGATCTTCACCAAGAGCGATATCATACCTCCGCAGTACATTGCGGATTCCGCGCACATTGAAAAGAGTATTATCGGAGAGGGCACGGAAATTTACGGCAGCGTGATCAATTCGGTGATCGGTGCCGGCGTTACCATAGGGAAAGATGCCGAGATCAGAGATTCCATCATCATGAGAGAAACAGTGATCGGTGAAGGGACAAAGATCAACAAGACGATCATCGCCGAAAACACGGCGATCGGAAAGAACTGCGAGATAGGCATCGGTGATTTCAAGGAAAGCACATATGACAAGCGTGTCTACAACGCGGATCTTGCGACGATCGGAGAAAAGACCGTTGTTCCCGACGGCGTGAAAATCGGGAAGAATACCGCAATTATGGGAGTGACGACACCGGAGGATTATCCGAACGGCTTCCTTGACAGCGGCAACGCCATTGTAAAGGCAGGTGGCTTAAGATGAGAGCGATCGGAATCGTACTGGCAGGCGGAAATTCAAAACGGATGCGCGAACTGTCCAACAAGAGGGCAATCGCAGCAATGCCAATAGCAGGAAGTTACCGGAGCATTGATTTTTCCCTGAGCAACATGACCAATTCCCATATTCAGAAGGTTGCTGTTTTCACACAGTATAATTCGAGATCCCTTAATGAACATTTAAGTTCATCCAAGTGGTGGGATTTCGGAAGAAAACAGGGCGGACTTTTTGTCTTCACGCCTACGATCACGGCACAGAGTAACGACTGGTACCGCGGCACGGCGGACTCCCTGTATCAGAATCTGACTTTCTTAAAGAACTCACATGAACCGTATGTGGTGATTGCGGCGGGAGACGGAATTTACAAGCTGGATTATAACAAGGTGTTGGAATATCATATCGAGAAGAAAGCCGATATCACAGTTGTCTGCAAGAGAGCGGCCGAAAATGAAGACTTCACGCGTTTCGGTGTTGTAGGCATAAATGACGACGGACGGATAACGGAATTCGAAGAGAAGCCCATGGTGGCGGAATCCAACAATATTTCCTGCGGCGTTTATGTTGTCAGAAGGCGTCAGCTGATCGAGCTGGTGGAACGGTGCGCGGCGGAAGACAGATATGATTTCGTCAAGGATATCCTGGTACGCTATAAAAACCTGAAGCGGATTTATGCTTACCGCCTGGATACCTACTGGAGCAATATTGCCAGCGTGGAATCCTATTACAAGACCAACATGGATTTCTTAAAGAAGGACGTACGGGATTATTTCTTCAAGCAGTATCCGGAAGTCTATTCCAAGATTGACGACCTTCCGCCGGCAAAATACAACCCCGGATGCCAGGTCAGGAATTCTCTCGTTTCCAGCGGATGCATTATCAACGGGACCGTGGAAAATTCGGTTCTCTTTAAGAAGGTGTATGTCGGTAACAACTGTGTGATCAAGAACTCCGTAATCCTGAACGATGTCTACATCGGCGACAATACGGTCATTGAAAACTGCGTGGTGGAAAGCCGTGATACCATACGTGCCAACACGACGCATATCGGAGAACCGAACGATGTCAAGATCGTGATCGAGAAAAACGAACGGTACGCATTATAACCGTGCGGGGCAACGCATCTGGATGACTTAGAACATAACTTGCTGGAGGAAGATTATGCAGATTACGGATGTGCGGGTAAGACAGATAGGCAAGGAAGGGAAAATGAAAGCGATCGTTTCCATTACCCTTGACAATGAATTCGTTGTACATGATATCAAGGTGATCGAAGGTGAAAAGGGGCTGTTCATTGCCATGCCGAGCCGCATGGCGGCAGACGGAGAATACCGTGACATTGCGCACCCCATCAATTCGCAGACAAGAGAAAATATTCAGAAAACGATCATTGATAAATATGAAAGCATGCTTGCGGAAGAAAGCGCGGAAAAAGGAGGAACGGAAATATGAAATCAATGAAATTTTATAAATGCAATCTGTGCGGAAATATGGTGGCAGTAGTGATGGAAGGCGGCGGAACTCTTACCTGCTGCGGACAGCCGATGGAAGAGGTAAAGCCGAATTCTACGGATGCGGCACAGGAAAAACATGTTCCGGTTATTACGGAACGCGGAATGGAGATCGTCGTTACGGTGGGAAGCACGGCTCATCCGATGGATCCGGATCATTACATCCAGTGGATTGTCCTGAATACCAAGGAAGGAAATCAGAGGAAAGAACTGAATCCGGGAGACAAGCCCTCCGCGACATTCATGATTACGAACGGGGACACGGTACTCGGTGCTTTTGCATACTGCAACAAGCACGGTCTGTGGAAGGCGGAAGGATACAAGCCCGGCTATACAAAGAACAACGAACCTGCCTGATCGAAAACCTGAAAGGAGCCTGCCTGTGCAGGCTCCTTTTTTTGCGGAATCATAAGGCTGTCTTCACGGCATGCCGTTCCTATGATAAAATGGTTTCAGCAAAGGATATTGTTCAAATGGAAAACGAAAGCGGAAAAAAGAAACATTATATCGTCCTTGACCTGGAATGGAACCAGTGCGCAGACGGAAAAACAGGATCGGTCCCGGATATGCCGTTTGAGATCATAGAACTGGGTGCTGTCAAACTGGATGAGAATTTTGATCAGATCGGCGAATTTTCCAGGATCATCAGGCCGGCGGTTTATAAAAAACTTCATTACAAGGTGCTGGAGATCATGCATATCGGAATGGACGAACTGAGGAAAAGCGGGGAACCGTTTTCTTCCGTCATCCGGGAGTTTTTTGCATGGTGTACGGAAAAAGCGGGAGAGGAAAGTATCCTGCCTGTTTTCTGTATCTGGGGGAATATGGATCTCACGGAGCTGCAGAGGAACATGAAGTATCACGGGATTGAAAATCCGTTTTCCTACCCGCTCCTGTACTATGATGTCCAGAAACTTTTCAACCTGCTGTACGGGGAGGGAAGCAAGGACAAGCTGCCGCTGGACCGCGCGGCGGAAATTCTGGGAATCCTTCCCGACCGCCCGTTCCATCGGGCGCTGGATGATGCGTATTATACCGGGCGCATCATGAAGGAGATTGACTTCAGATCGGTGCAGGAATATCTGTCAATGGATTATTACAGGTTGCCGCAGGACCGCGAAGAAGAAATCTACCTGATCTTCCCGAATTATTCAAAATATGTATCAAGGGAATTTGACAGCAAGGAAGAGGCGATCGCGGATAAGACGGTAACGGATATGATCTGCTACCGCTGCAACAGGATGCTGCATAAGAAGATACGCTGGTTTTCCGCGAATCAGAAAAATTATTACTGTCTTGCCTGGTGTCCGGAACACGGTTTTGTCCGCGGAAAAATACGGATGAAGAATGCATCGGACGGAAAGATCTGTGCCATCAAGACCATTAAACTTGTCGGGGAAGACGGCGCGGAAAAACTGAAGAAGAAAAAAGAGGAAACGGCATTCAAGAGAAACATGAAGAACCGTCTGAAACGTCAGAGAAAACGCAACGCCGGATAAAGGCGTTGCGTTTTTGTATGGTTACATCTTATTTCTGTGCCCGAACCCTTTGAAAGGTTTTTTCCTGCGTGTCCGCGTATCCTTCAGGTAGGAATTCACGGAAGCGGAACTGTCCTTCAACATCTCGTCCATGGCACCGGATTCAATGCGTTTCTGACGCCGTGCCTCCCTTGCCACACTGAGTTCGCGTTCTTCTTTTCTGGCAATGATGTATTTGAGGAGCCTGTACAGTCCGTAAAGACCGGCAGCAGCAAGGATGCCGAAAACAAGGATTCTTGCCCATACGGGGAAGCGCATGGGGTTTACGGTCTTTAATATTTTTTTGACGCTGCTGTCAGCGGGAGTCGCCTTCGGCGTGCTTTCTTCCATTTTCTTGGAAACGGTTTTGTCGGTAAGGAGAAAGGTGCTGCCGACAGGCCGGTTGTCGTAGGTGTAGCGGATCACTCCGACGGAATTGTCGGGGTCCTTGTCCGAATGACCGTAAGTGATCTTGGAGTCCGCATCGGACAGGGAGGCTTCCTTCGGAAGCGTAACGGTGCCGGAGCTGTCCAGACGGAAGATCTCGTCATTACTCCCGGTCAGATTGATATCATCCTGAACGGAGGTGTATGAGGTGTCGTAATCGCTGATGCAGACATTTTTGAAATTTGCAAAGCCGAAATCCAGAAGCGTGCGGGTGTCCTCGTAATGCGTCTGATGTCCGTTCAGGATCACGGAGATCAGTTTCATACCGTCTCTTTCCGCACAGGTCACAAGCGTGTTGCCGGCAAGCGTCGTATAGCCGGTCTTTCCGCCTATGATCCCGGGATAGTACATATCCGAACTTTTCTTCAGCATCTTATGGCCGCAGTAGACCGTAAAAGCATCGTGATTTTTTGAATTCGCGGGGAGTTCGTAATAGGTCGTGGAATCAAATTCCACAAAGACGGGATTGTTGAAAGCCGCTTTTGCGATCAGCGCAAAATCATAGGGGCTCGTGTAGTGATTTTCATCATTAAGTCCGCTGGGATTTGAAAAATGGGAATCCGTGCAGCCGAGTTCCTTTGCCTTTTCGTTCATCATGTCCGCAAATTTCTCTATGCTCCCGGCGCAGTGTTCCGCCAGGGCATTTGCCACTTCGTTTGCGGATTTCAAAAGCATGGCATAGAGAGCCTGACGGACCGTGATCTTGTCGCCTTCATCGTACCCGGCGCTGGTGGATCCCTTTTCGACATTGTAAACAGCTTCGTGGGAAAAAGTGACCGTATCGTCCAGATTGCATTTTTCTATGATAATAAGAGCTGTCAGGATCTTGGTGATGCTGGCAGGGTAATAATGTTCATGGATGTTTTTACCGTACAGTACGGCTCCGGAACCGGCATCCATCAGAATGCCGCTCTCCGCCGCGATCGTCACGTCTTCCGGCCAGTCCGGCGCCGCATAGGCAAAAGCCGGGCAGTTCACGGTAAAGAGGATGATCAGGCTAAGGAAGATGCAGAGTCGGGAACGCATTTTATTCATGCTGTTTAGTATAAACGCTTTTATGGGAGAGGTAAAGAAAATTTTATGTAACCGACTTCATCCTCTTGATGACTTTCAGCCTTGTGAATTCCTCGCGCTCTTTTTCCTCAAGGGAATCAGAGATTGATTTTGTCAGGGTTTCCAGTCCGGGGATGGTGATGTTCTTTAAGGCATTTGCTCTTTTCTGTGTTCTCTTGATATTGGTTGCCAGACGGTACGCGGAATTTTCCACCATGGAAAGACGGATGGTAAGTTCCTTGACCCTTAGAAAATTCTGCCGCGCGATATCCAGAGATTCCCTTGTGGAATAGAAAGCATAGGACATGTAAAGCGGCGTTTCGTTGAACTGGACCAGCGGGATTTCCGTTCCCATGACGCTCCGTGTCTTGATCTTAATCCCGTTTTCGACAGGAACGGCAGCCGCTATGTTTTCCACATAGTCAATGCCGAGTTCAATGTTGGCTTTCTGAAGGGCCTTGTAGGCAGCCGTAAACGTGGAATCGATTTCCGTCTGGATTTTGCGTGCCTGGTCGATCAGGGTCATCAGTTCCCGGATCAGGATGTTCCGCTTTTTGTCCATAAGACCGTAACCCTGTCTCGCAAGAGCCAGAGTATTTTTTGCGATCATCAGATTTCCTTTTGTCGGGAAAGCATTCAGATTCATTAAAGTTCTTCTTCCTTCGGAACAAGGTTCCCGTTCTCATCTATCTTGACAGGCTTGTAGTACTGATCCAGAACCTTGGTGTCTATACGGTCCAGTTCCTTTCTCGGCATGAGCCCGAGAAGCTGCCAGCCTATGTTCAGTGTTTCTTCAATGGTGCGGTTTTCCTGTTTTGACTGCCCTATAAACCGGTTTTCGAATTCACGTCCGAAAACAAGGTATTCCTTGTCGGTCGGAGAGAGTTCGTCTTCGCCTATGACGCTGGCAAGGGCTCTGGCATCGCCGACCTTGGCATAGCTGGAGAACAGCTGGTTTGCCACATCCTGATGGTCTGCACGGGTAAAGCCTTCGCCTATGCCGTCCTTCATCAGACGGGAAAGGCTGGGCAGAACGGAGATCGGCGGATATATGCTCTTTCCGTTCATTTCGCGGTCCAGAACGATCTGTCCCTCCGTGATGTAGCCCGTAAGATCGGGGATGGGATGCGTGATGTCGTCGTTCGGCATGGTGAGGATGGGGATCTGCGTAACGGAACCGTCTATCCCTTCCACAATGCCGGCACGTTCGTAAATGGTCGCAAGATCGGAATAGAGGTAGCCGGGGAATCCTTTTCTGGAAGGGATCTCCCCCTTGGAGGAGGAAACCTCACGGAGTGCCTCCGCGTATGCCGTCATATCCGTCAGAATGACCAGAATGTGCATGTGTTTTTCAAAGGCCAGATATTCCGCAAGCGTAAGTGCGACCTTCGGCGTGATCAGACGTTCCACCACAGGGTCATTGGCCAGGTTGATGAAGGTTGCGACATGGTCCGAAACGCCGCTCTCATCGAAAGTGCGGCGAAAGAAATCGGCAACGTCGTATTTCACGCCCATGGCCGCAAAAACGATGGCGAATTTTTCCTCGGAATTTTTATCGTCTCCCAGAGAAGACTGACGCACCAGCTGTGCCGCCAGTTCGTTGTGGGGAAGTCCGTTGCCGGAAAAGATGGGAAGCTTCTGGCCGCGGATCAAGGTCATAAGGCCGTCGATCGCGGAAATACCGGTACGGATATAATTGCGCGGGTATTCCCGGGTTACCGGGTTTAAGGGCTTGCCGTTTACGTCCAGGACCTTCTTTGCGGTAATGGGGCCCAGGTCATCGATCGGTTCGCCTATTCCGTTAAAGGTGCGGCCCAGCATGTCTTCGGAAACGCCGAGCATCATGGGATGGCCCGTAAGACGCGTGTGCGTATTGCGGAGAGCCATTCCTTCCGTGCCTTCGTAAACCTGGATGACAGCCTTGTCGTCGTTTATTTCGATGATGCGTCCGAGCTTGTGCTCGGTGTTGTTTACGGTCATCTCCACGATCTCGTCAAAGGAAGCGCCTTTTACACCTTCCAGTATGGCAAGGGGACCGTTTATGGAACTTAAGCCAAGATATTCAATAGACATGTATTGCTCCTTATTTCCGTGAGGGTTTGTCAGGCATTCTTTTCTATGACGGCATCATAGAAATGATCAATGTCCAGTTTGTACTGATCGAACATTTCCGGATGGCCGTTCGGTATGTCGTATTTGATCGAAGTGACCCTGTCGAAGATCGGGTCCTCCATGAGAACGGACATCGGCATGCCCATTTCCACAAGTGCTTTGGATTTCCGGTAAAGGTAAAGGATCACATCCATCATCAGAAACTGTTTTTTCAGGGGCACGCAGGTATCATCTTTGTGGAATGCATTCTGCTGCAGGAAGCCGACACGGACTACTTTTGCGATCTCCAGGGTCAGCTTCTGGTCGTCCGGCAGAACGTCCGAACCGATCAGCTTGACGATCTCCATAAGGCTCGCTTCCTTCGTCAGGATCTCAAGGATCTGATTCCGGTAGTCCACGAATTTTTTGTCGACATTTGCGGCGTACCATGGCGCAAGATCGATTAAATATTCCGAATAACTGGTCATCCACTGGATGGCGGGGAAATGTCTTTCGTAAGCCAGGTTTTTATCCAGTCCCCAGAAGCAGCGGACAAATCTTTTGGTATTCTGCGTCACAGGCTCGGAGAAATCTCCGCCCTGCGGAGACACGGCGCCGATGATCGTAACGGAGCCTTCCGTTCCGTTTAAATTCTGTGTTTCCCCGGCACGTTCGTAGAAAGCGGAAAGCCTGCTCGCCAGATAAGCGGGGAAACCTTCCTCAGCCGGCATTTCCTCCAGACGACCGGAAATCTCACGGAGTGCTTCCGCCCAGCGGGAGGTGGAATCCGCCATGATGGCGACATCGTATCCCATGTCTCTGTAATATTCCGCAAGCGTAAGGCCGGAATACAGACTTGCCTCACGTGCGGCAACAGGCATGTTGCTGGTGTTTGCGATCAGAACGGTCCGGTCCATCAGCGGGTTGCCGCTCTTGGGATCGATCAGCTTTGTGAATTCCTCAAGAACCTGTGTCATTTCGTTGCCGCGTTCGCCGCATCCTATGTATATGATGATGTCGGCATCCGACCATTTGGCGATCTGATGCTGCGTCATGGTCTTTCCCGTTCCGAATCCTCCGGGGATGGCGGCAGTCCCGCCTTTTGCAAGCGGGAAGACCGTATCCAGGATACGCTGTCCGGTCACAAGAGGCTTGGAAGCCGGGAATCTTTTTGCATAGGGGCGCGGATCACGGATAGGCCACCTCTGCGTCATGGTAACGGGAATTTCCGACCCGTCGTTTAACTGAAGGCGGATCAGGGTGTCGTTGATCGTATACTCCCCGTCGGAAACCGCTTCCAGGACACTGCCGGATACATTCGGAGGAAGCATGACCTTGTGCACGATGGCATGGGTTTCCGGTACTTCCGCGATAATGCTTCCGGGCAGGAGAGAGTCTCCCTTTTTCACCGTGATATGGGTCTTCCATTTTTTATCGGTGTTAAGGCTGGGCACGCTGATGCCGCGGTCAATGTAGATACCGCTCTTTTTGCTGATCTCGGTAAGCGGACGTTCAATTCCGTCGAAAATATTGTCGAGGATCCCCGGCGCAAGCGTTACGGATACCGGTGAGCCGGTCCCTTCCGCAGTCTCACCCGGTTTCATTCCGCTGGTTTCCTCGTAAACTTCCACGACGGTATCCTTGTCGGTAAGACTGATCACTTCGCCGACCAGCTTCTGTTCCCCGACATAGACCATTTCATGCATTTTGAATCCTTCATCACCGCGAAGCCGGATGATCGGGCCGTTGATGGAATAGATAACTCCGGTTTTACTCATGATCCGATCCCTCCGTATCAAAATGGAAATTCTGTCTGGCTTCCGCAATTTTCGCGGCAAAGGAATTGTCGATCAGGACATTCTTCGCAGGGATGACCGCGCGCGTGCCGCCGATAAAGGAAACATTGCTGACGCGGATATCGGCGCCGTGATGCAGGGAAAGCCGCTGGATCTTGTCTTCATCCGCAGGATCAAGATAGATCGTGATATCGCTTCCGTCCGCAAATTCAACGGCATCTTTGACCTGCTTTTCGAGAAGGTCATGATATTCCCGGGTCTCCATGTAATTGTCCAGTTTGTCCTTCAGTTCCACGAACAGGCGGTCCATCAGATCTTCCTGCTTTTTTTCAATCTCTTTCCTGAGTTCTATATGTTCCAGGGAAAGCTGTTTGTTTCCGTCCCGTTTTATCCTGTCGCTTTCCGTCTGTATTTCAAGTGCCTGTCTGCGCCTGGCATCCTTCTTGTGATCCTCAAAGGTTTTTTCCAGGGCAGTCTGATAATCGGAAAGCATTTTTTCCGCACGGGAAGAGGCATCGGAAACACAGGAATCCAGAAAGTGTTTCAGTTTTTCATCTGTTGTCATATGATTTTCGGTTTCCTCCTTACCTACAGCTTCAGCCCGATCGCTTCATTGACGTAGTCCGTAATGAAGTCCGGTTTGCGGCCTGTGCCGTGACGGTCAGGCACGTCAATGAACAGAGGAAGATTATGCGTGAGTTTTACATGATTCACGACATCCGGAAATTTCCTGCCGAATTTTTCCGTCAGAAGCACTATCCCGACGGAAGGGTCGGCAAGGACTTTGTCCAACGCTTCCTTCAGCTCCTCTTTTTCATGAACGACACAGCCCTCTATCCCGGCAAGTCTCATGCCGGTCAGAGTGTCGACGTTGTCGCTGATCAGATACATTTTCATTAAAGTTTACCCAGGATCATGAAGGCAATGATCAGCCCGTAAAGGCAGACACCTTCTGCCAGACCTACGAAGATCAGTGATTTACCCAGAATGCTCTGATCCTCGCTGATAGCGCCCAGAGCCGCGCTTGCCGCAGCGGAAACGGCAATGCCGCCGCCGATGCAGGCAATCCCTACAGACAGGGCAGCTGCGATATAACCCAGACCGGAAGCGCTGGTAGTCGCGGTTTCCGCGGCGAATGCCGTTCCGTTGAACATCAGTACGGACGACGTGATCAGAATTCCGAAGAAGGTAAGGATGTTGATCGCAAGGGCTTTTTTATAGCGGCCTTTGGATTTTTCTCCTGCCGAAAAGAAAGCAAACGGTACGACAAAGCTTAAGATCAGTGCAATTGCGAGCGTAACTTTTACCAGTGTGTTCATATTTTTTCTCCTTGATGAGATTTATTTGTTCCTGTTATAAGGTACAAACGCGCGTCCGCTGCCGTGATAAAAGCGGCTGAACAGCTCGTAATATTCCAGACGGAGGACCTGAATTCCGACGATCAGTCCTTCCATGCCGCAGACAAATATGTTACCGAAAACAATGCCGCCCCAGTTGATGTTCCCTCCGGACGTTGCGCCGGAAAGCATGAGCACCACCTGCATCATGGCAGCGTGGCTTACCGCGAAGGCGCCCACACGGACAAACGAGAGCGTGTTGGAAAAATAGCTTAAAAGCACTTCGAACAGTTCAAAGAATCCCTGGACAATGAACATTCCCTTTTCCTTCGGCATCAGCTCCGCCCGTTTGGTGATCAGGGCAGTCAGAGGTTCCTTCAGGAATATGACGATCAGCGGAAGGCCGAACATCAGAAGCGCCAGGATCCCCGCGGGTATTGCGTGACCCGACATGGCAAGGACGATTGAGAGCACGGCGGAAGCGTAGAAGACCATTCCCGCAATGCCGTTCGTGTCGAACAGAGCCTCACCCGGTTCCTTCATCCGTATCCGGTTGATGACGTTTACGACCATGGTGAGAAGAATGACGCCCATTCCGATCGCAACGGCCACAATGAATACGGTGTTTAAGTTTCCTATTCCCGGAAGCGTCATGGTAGCTTCGGCAGGCCTCAGCCACAGCGGCTTTATGACGTCCTCAAATCCGAAGAAGGATCCGAACAGGAAACCGAAGATCGTTGAAAAGAATCCGCATCGGGAAATGATCGCGGCAAGCCGGTTCGTTTTCTTTTTCAGATAAAGCAGCGCACCGCCGAACAGAAGGCATAGCCCCTGTCCCACATCCCCGAACATGAATCCGAAGAACACGGAGTAGGTTAATCCGATCAGGACCGTGGGATCCAGTTCCCGGTAATCCGGCAGGCCGTACATTTCAACGAACATTTCAAACGGCCGGAACAGAGGGAGATTTTTCAACTTTGTGGGCGGCTTGCTCATGATATTGGAACGGTCATTTTCAAAGATACAGAAAGCGCGGTCATCGCCATCCATTTCTTTTTTCAGACGGTCCGCATCCGCCGCTTTCATCCACCCGCAGAGAATGTAGAATGTCTTTTCCTTGTTCTTGGTGCAGGCGGCCAGCTTCCTTATATTGAAGTTATTGCAGTAGGAGGCCAGCTTTTTGTTTGCGCAGAGGAAGTCGTTTTTCTGCTCGGCAAGGATAGCGGCAATCCTGGAATCCACACCCTCCATGGCCTTTTTGACCTTGTCTATCTTTTCCTGCAGGGCCTTGCTTGCGTCATCCGGCGTTCCCTGGTATTCATCCGGAAGGAAGAATCTCTCAAAGTGCATGGAAGAATAGATGGCATCGATCTTGTCGCTCAGCGGGTCCGGCACAAAGTAAACGCCCCAGATATAATCCGGATATTCCCTGCATTTTAAGAAGATGGAATCTATCCTGTCATAAACATAACTGGAAAGCTTGTCGAAGTATTCCCTGGCTATCCGGCCGAACCGGAAGCGGATGTATTTGAAATGAAGGATGGAGCTTAAATCGTAGTTCAGCCCGATATACTGTTCGACTTTGGAAAGCCTTTCCTGATAGTCTTTTTCCTTTTCCAGAAGTTTTGATTTTGCATCGGTGAGCCGGCTCAGTTTGGAAGAGGTCTGCTTTACGACTTCTGCCGCCTGTTCGACGGTCATTTCGACCGGCTTCGCAATCTTTACATCCGTCAGGTCCTTTTTGATCGTCTCCGAAGTTTCGAAAATTTCCCTGTAGGGGTTGGCATCTTCAAAGGCATGGAGGTCTTTTACGGTTTTCAGCTCCGCAAGAGCATTCTCCAGCTGAATGTCGTACCGGCTGAGATACGTCTCAATGACACGGTCCAGATCGTCTTTCGGTCCGGTGATGCTTAAAAATTTCATGTGCTCAATCATTTAAAGAACCTCCCGGTTCTGATTTCAGTCCTCCGGACAGGATTTCCTGTGACGGGAGAGAATACCGTATGGATTCGATCACGGTAATGATCCTGTGGATTTCCGCCTCTTTCCTGTGGAGATAGGAATTGATGATGGCAAACGAATACGGATCTTTCTTGGCGGTTGTTTCATACAGTTTGTTTAAAATGGATGCATAAAGCTGTTCAAGGTCCGGTATTTCCCGGAAAAGTTTTTCTCCCTGCTTTCCGTACCAGGTGTCCTTCAGTCTTTCCAGAAACACCTTTTCATCCGCGGATTCGGTGAGGAACCGTATTTCTTCCTTCCGGAGCCTGTAATAGATCGGGATCAGCATGGAGAAGATTTCCGCATCGGACAGGTGGTAATATTTCCGCGACCGGTATATCCACTGAAGATTCAAAAGGTCCAGTCTGGTTCCGAAACAGGCGGAGAAGAGTTCGTTCTCTTCCTTCTTCAGGATTCTGTCCTTGGAAGACCAGATCGTTTTGAAATAGAAGAGATCAATGCCTTCTTCATAGTCAAACAGCCTTACGTTCTCCTGCCCGGACAGCTTTTTCAGAGGCTCATACCAGATCGTATCCGAAAGAACCGTCAGCAGGGAATCGAGAGAATCCGCTGCCGTGAGTTTCCGGACATCCAGCTTTCCGTGCTTTAAGAAGAAATCCGCATTTTCCGAAAAGTCGATGCCGAGCGGCCGGTGGTTCAGGCAGCTGCGGAGACATCGTTTGATCAGTTCTTCTTCGTAATGCAGGAAGAAAAGATCCATGCAGTTTTTCTGATGTACGTTTGCGAAACGGTAGATTTTCGTGAAGTCGTCGTATTTTCCCTTCAGCAGGAGCTTTTCAATCTCGGAACGGTGCATGCTTTCCGGATCTTTCTTAACAAACAGACCGGCATATGGCCGGTACTGAACAAGAAAGGCTGCTGCCTCCGTCACGGAAGGAAGCGATGCCATCCTGATGAAATCCCTTTCCGGGATAAGGCAGCCCTCCATGGCGCGGATCTTGGTTGTTACGGCACTGTAAGAATAAAGATTTCCCATTTAACCTTACTCCCTGGTCATCTGTGAAAACAACTGCTGCACATAACGGTCGTGATTTTTATCATAGGAATTCTGCATGGCAAGAATCTCCCCGTCGGCATCTTTTTTCTGCTGAGAAAGCTGTCCCTGAATGGAGGCCTGCATCTTTTCACGGAGAGAAGCCACTTCCCGGTCGGTTTCCTCTGTCAGCGTTCCGTCCCATTCTTTTGTTTTTTCGGCCATGGCGTCAGCCAGTTCTTTCTTTTTGCCGTTCGCCTCATCCATGATGTCGGATGCCCGCTTTTCTATCTCTGCAAGTTTTGCGATGATTTCGTCCATTCAACCTCCCTGTACCAAAGAGATCAGGGGATTCCCCCGGTCCGCCAGTTCGTATTTTCATATCTTAACTGTTTTTTTTCAAAAGTAAAGAAAAACAAAAAAACAGGATCCTGCAATCTGGTATTCTGTATACAGGATCCTGCTTTAAAGTAAAGTTACATTGTTCAGTTGTGTGTGGCCTTGGTCGTTGCGGCTGGTTTCTGGCCGGCAGCGGTTGTGCCGGAAACCGTTTTCTTGCCTGCAGCGGTCGTTTCTGCAGCCGGTTTCTGACCGGAAGAGGCAGTGGTTTCCGTTCCGGCAGCCGTTTCGGAAATCAGGAACTTGGATGCGACATAGGCCTGCCCGCCGTTGTAATTGATCACGGCCCATTCATCATTGTAGGCTTTTACATAATCCACAACGGTGCCTGCGGCAAGAGTGGTGAGTTTGTCGCCGTCCTTGCTGGGTGCGGAACGCACGTTCAGAGAACTGGTGGTCTTGTAAACAGCAGCCTTTGTGGTTTCCATGGCTGCGGGTGTTGTACTGGGAACGGCGGTCGTTACGGTAACGGTAGCGGTGGATTCCGCTGCGGCCGTGGTGACGGCTGCTTTTTTGTTACCGGGGTGGATCAGCCTGATCAGAGCAATAATAAGGATGACCGCCAGTACGGGGATCAGAATTTTCAGAAGCATGTAGGCGGAAAATTCCGGAGCAGCATTTTTGCGGCTTTCCGGGCGTGAAGAAACCTGGGAAGACTGGCTGCGGGTTCTGCGCCGTGCCGATATGTCATTCGAAAAGACAAGGATTTCCTGGCTCAGAAGATGATAAGCGGTATTGGCATTATAGGCATTGTTGTCTTCATCATGCGCAGCCTTGTTTCCGATTACCCTGATTTTATGATAATGTTCGCATGTGGATTTACTGATCACGTTGGAGCGGTAAAGCTCATCAATCGTGTCCATCAGATCGCCGTCAGGAATTCCGTTTCGCTTTGCAAGATGCTTGACCATATATTCAAGGGTCTGCCTTGCTTTAAGCATGGACAGATTATACTGCTTCTGTCCGATGAGGCGTTCCGTGTCTCTTACCCCCTGCTGGATCAGAGCCCAGCTGTTCATCGTATCAGATGGCATTGAAAAGGCCTCCCTCCGCCGGATGATCTGTTTCTACATAATGAATTATACTCTATTTACATAATTTTTGCATCTGTTTTCAAAATACCCGCCGGTATACGTTTTTTCTCCGGCAGCCGCATTTTTACCGATATCAGGGATTCAGACAGAACCGAGCCATAATTTTTCGGCCTGCCGGAAAACATCCTCGCGGTTTTCCGCCGTCAGAGAAAGAAGACAAATGCCGGGCAGCTCCCGGAAAAAGTTAAGATGCGGAATGTCCAGCGGCTTTATGGCGCCGATCACACGGTAATTTCCCTTAAGGATTTCCGTGAGACTGTTGAGAAACATGATCGCATCTTTTTCAAGAAAGCCCATTTCGTCCAGGACTACATCCGATCCTTCCGGAATATTTTTCAGGATATCCGTTCCTGCCCGGTCGAACACTTCCGGAAATCCGACGGCGCTTCCCGGTTTAACACCCCGTGTTCCGACACGGTTTTCTTCGGAAAAAACGGCATGATCGTCAAAAGCCTTTTTCAGATACAGATTTCCATCTTTTAAGAATACGGTTTCAAATCCGTATATCGGCCTTTTGTCTCCGATAACGCGCCGGATTACGGTTGATTTCCCGGAGCCCGGTTTTCCGCAGAGAAGAATTTTTACGGGACGACTGTTCACAGTTTTTCGTTTCCTTTCCGGAAGAATGGCAGCGGATATGCTGCGGCTGCATTTTTCAATTATAGCATGTAACGCGGTCACTTGTTTTTATCAGGTCCGTTTGTTACAATAGGCACACAGTTATACGGAAACGGGATCCTACGGAGAGCCCGGATCTACAAGAGGTGATCTTATGCGGTTAAGACACATCCACGGCTGTGAGGCGTTTGTGGCTGACAGTCCGGATGTCATACTCCGTCCGGAACAGCAAAAAGGCTGCTGGAAGGAGTTCTTCGGAAATGCAAATCCCATGGAACTGGAAATAGGCATGGGAAAAGGCAGGTTCTTAAGAGAACTGTCCCGGCGGAAACCGGACGTGAATTTTATAGGGCTGGAACGCTACGAAAGCGTTCTGATGAAAGCCATTCAGCGGAAAGACAGGGAAGAAGAATCCCTTTCCGATGCGGACAGACACAAAAATCTTTACTTTATCTGCGATGCCGCCGAAAGGCTGCCGGAATTTTTTGCCCCGGGAGAAATTTCCAGGATATACCTGAATTTTTCGGATCCCTGGCCCAAGAAATCGCATGCGAAGCGCCGGCTCACCTCTCCGGAATTTTTAAAACGCTACGAAATGGTCCTGAAACCGGAAGGCACCGTGGAATTCAAGACCGACAATACGGAACTTTTTTCATGGTCTCTGGATAGCGCAAGGGCAGCAGGATGGGAAGTACTCTTTTCTACGGAAGACCTGCATTCCATTCCGGAAGGTGCGGACAACATCATGACGGAATATGAGGAAAAGTTTTCCGAAAGAGGGCAGAAGATATGCAAAATGATCATAGGAAGAACCGGAAAAACAAGGAGGAGCGCACATGGTGACGAAACTGACAACGGATAATTTTGAAGCGGAAGTACTGAAGAATGAAAAGCCCGTCCTGGTGGATTTTTACGCGGACTGGTGCGGACCCTGCAGAATGATGGGGCCGCTTGTGGAGAAGATTTCAGACGAAATGAAGGATCAGATCAAGGTCGGAAAGGTCAACGTGGATGAAAATCAGGAGCTGGCGGTAAAGTACGGCGTACAGTCCATTCCCATGCTGATCGTTTTCAAGAACGGTGCGGTTGCCGGTTCCACGCTTGGTTTACAGAGCGAGGAAGACCTTAAGGCGGTTATTCAGAAAGTGCTTTAAATCCGAAACAAAGTACTTTTACCTGATAAGACTTATTGACATTCGTTTAACGCTGGTATAAAATACATTGCGTGTCCCTGTTGGGACACGCATAACGCGCTTTTAGCTCAGTTGGTAGAGCAGTAGACTCTTAATCTATTTGTCCAGGGTTCGAGTCCCTGAAGGCGCACGGAAGCTCTGACTTGGCAGACTGCGAGCTGCTGGGACGGGGCTTATCTTTTTTTATAATAAAATCAAGGCTTTGCGGGAACTGACAATTGAATAGTCAGACAACTGAAATGCAGACCTGCCGATGGAACAGAGCGTAAAAAAGTCCAATGGCGGTCTGCATTTTTACACCAAGTTGCTATCTAGTTGCTATCTTTTGCTGACAAAATTCAAAAACAAGGCGATTCTTCCCTTACCTGTATCGGAAAATAAAACAGGTTTTGTAGTAAAATGAGAACGTTGAAACTCCCGTTGTAAGGATAATTATTAAAGGGGTCATCCATGAATCCATGATATCCATGAAAAAAAGGGTAGGGATCCGCTTGTATGATGTTTATGCGTGAAAAGGTTTATTACGTACTTTTATGCGGTATAATTATTATAAATGTAACCAAAAGCAGTTATGGGAGAATACTATGCAACCGGAAGCAAAAGCCAGAGAAGTCATAGATCAAAAGTTAATACAAGCCGGATGGATTATACAGGATCTGAAAAAAATAAATACTACCGCTGGCCTTGGAATTGCGGTCAGAGAATTTCCAACCAGCTCAGGCCCGGTTGATTATGCACTTTTTATTAATGGAATACCTGTAGGTGTAGTCGAAGCAAAGGAAGATGACAAAGGTCAGAATATTACCGTAGTTGAAGAACAGTCTGGCAGATATGCAACAAGTGATTTTAAATGGATAAAAGCTGAATATAATATTCGATTTGCTTATGAAGCAACCAGTAAGTTGATTAGGTTTACTGATTACGCAGATGAAAAGTACCGGTCGCGTACAGTTTATAATTTCTGCAGACCGGAATCTTTAGAGACATTATTAAAGTGCAAAAATACTGTTCGTAATAATCTGAAACATTTTCCATTGCTTGATACTACGGGATTTCGTAAATGTCAGATAACAGCAATTGAAAATCTTGAAAAATCGCTTGCGGATAATAGACCGAGAGCTTTAATTCAGATGGCTACCGGAGCCGGAAAGACATTTACTGCAATAACGGCAGCATACAGAATGCTAAAATATGGAGGAATGACAAGGATACTGTTTCTTGTTGATACAAAAAGCCTTGGCAGTCAGGCAGAGACTGAATTTTTAGCATACCACCCAAACGATGATAACAGATCGTTTTCTGAGATTTACGGGGTAAAGAGACTGAATTCTTCATATATTCCTCAGGATGTTCAGATTTGTATCAGTACAATTCAGAGGATGTATTCCATTCTCAAAGGTGAGGATCTGGATGAGAATCTGGAAGAGTCTTCTTTTAACGAAGTACCAATAACCGGCTCCAAAGAAGTTGTTTATAATGCAAAATATCCTCCGGAATTTTTCAATTGCATTATTGTAGATGAGTGCCACAGGTCTATTTACAATGTCTGGCAGCAGGTTCTTGATTACTTTGATTCATTTATTATTGGACTTACCGCAACACCGGATAAGAGAACATTTGCTTATTTCAATCAGAATGTAGTAAGCGAGTACCCGCGAGAACAGGCCATTATTGATGGCGTAAATGTTGGAGAAGATCTGTTTCATATCGAAACAAACGTCAGCAAAAACGGTGCTCATATCATGAAACAAGTGATTGAATATCGCGATAGACTTACACGGGAAAAACGGTGGGAGCAGCTGGATGAAGATGTTGACTATGATGCAAAACGTCTGGATAGGGATGTCGTTAATCCAAGCCAAATAAGAACAGTTATAAAATGTTTTAAGGATAATTTGTTTACCTCTCTTTTCCCGAGAAGAAAAGAAGTACCAAAGACTCTTATTTTTGCCAAGGATGATAGCCATGCGGATGATATTGTGCAAATTGTCCGTGAAGAGTTTGGAGAAGGCAATGAGTTTTGCAAAAAAATAACCTATACGGCGGAAGATCCAGACTCTGTTTTAAGTCAGTTCCGTAATAGCTATTATCCAAGAATAGCTGTAACGGTTGATATGATTGCAACCGGAACGGATGTTAAGCCCATTGAATGTCTGATTTTCATGCGAGATGTCCGCAGTAAGAATTACTTTGAACAAATGAAAGGAAGAGGAACAAGAGTTTTAAGCAAAGATGATCTTCAGAAAGTTACTCCGTCAGCGACAGAAAACAAGGATCATTTTGTTATTGTCGATGCAGTCGGAGTTACAGCTTCTAAGAAAACAGATACCAGAACATTGGAACGAAAACCCAGCGTCAGTTTGAAAAATCTGATGATGAATGTTGCACTTGGAGCTAAAGATGCCGATACACTAACATCTTTGGCGGGAAGGCTCATACGATTAAACAGTCAAATGAGTATAACGGAGCAGAAAGAATTCACGGAAAAGGTTGGAAAGGCAGCAGGTAAATTAGCCGGCGAGTTACTTGATGTTTTTGACCCGGATATAAATTACAGCAGAGCAGAGAAGAAATTTAATACAACGGAACCAACTGATGATCAGATAGCCGATGTTCAGAAGGAAGCTGCATCTGATGCGGTTAAACCCTTTTATAAACCAGATGCCAGGGAGTTCATTGAAAACGTGCGGCGGAGTCATGATCAGATCCTTGATACGGTAAATACGGATTCTATGATTTTTGCCGGTTATGATGCCCAAAGGGAAGAGAATGTTGATAAAGTCATTAAGACATTCCATGATTTTATAGAAGAGAACAAAGATGAAATTATTGCACTGCGAATAATATATAACCAGACATATAAAGATCGTCCTATGGCAATAGAACAACTAAAGTCTTTGTATGAAAAATTAAAAGCCAAAGGGATCACCGTTGAACGGTTATGGGATTGTTATGCCATTAAAAAACCGGATAAAGTTAGACGTGGTACTCTTGCTCAGCTTACAGATCTAATTTCAATCATACGGTTTGAAATGGGGTATTCAGATAATTTAATACCGTTTGCAGAACGGGTAAATTATAATTTTATGCAATGGACATTGAAACGTAATGCAGGCGCAGTACATTTTTCTGATACCCAGATGGAATGGTTGAGACTGATTAAAGATCATATTGCTATATCCCTTAGTATATTGCCAGAAGATTTGGATCTGACACCGTTTGATCGTAAGGGTGGATTAATTGGATTTTACAATGCATTTGGCAATGGTTATGAGAATATTTTGGAAGAAATGAATAAGGAATTGGTGGCATAATATGGAAAAAATAGAACTTGGTACTATTCTCCATATGGAAAAAGGGAAAAAACCGATATCTCAATCAAAAGAAATTAAGGATGGATATTTGCCATATGTCGATATTAAAGCTTTTGAACAGGGAGTAATCGATAATTATGCATCTACAGAGAAAAGTCTTCTCTGCAAGGATGGGGACCTCCTTATTGTATGTGATGGTTCCCGTTCTGGTCTAACAGGGATAGCAATAAAAGGTATAGTTGGTTCTACCTTATCTAAAATTTCCGCAGATGGCCTAATCACTAAATATCTGAGTTATTTCATTCAAAGTAAATACACATTGCTTAATACACAAAAAAAGGGGACAGGAACACCGCATTTAAAGACTGAGATTTTAAAGCAGTCAAAATTAATAGTTCCATCTATCACTATACAAGAACAAGTTGTCTCTCATATTGAAGAGCTTTTTTCTGAACTGGATAAGGCTATTGAAACATTATGTTCATTAAAAGAACAATTGGTATTATACAGGCAGATAATACTAATGGATGCATTCAAGGGAATTGAAAAATTTCGACCAGTATATCAAATGTCTTCAGTGGTGACTAGTGGTTCTCGTGGATGGGCACAGTATTATTGTGATCAAGGGGCTCTATTTATTCGAATAGGAAATCTTACTCGAAAAACAATTAATTTAGATCTTTCAGAAGTTCAACATGTGAATTTACCGCAGAAGGCCGAAGGATTAAGAACGCGGTTGCAGGCAAAAGATGTTCTTGTTTCAATCACAGCTGATTTAGGAAGTATTGGCTTTATACCGGATTCCGTTGATGAAGCATATGTGAATCAACATATAGCGATGATCCGTTTTCTTAATCCAAATCAGGGAAGATTTATGGCCTGGTATTTGCGTAGTGGATTTGGACAAAAGGATTTGCTAAAAAACAAACGAGGAGAAGGAAAACTAGGCCTTGGTCTCGATGATATTCGAAATACAAAAGTACCTGATGTCTCAGATAAAAAAGCTAAAGAAATTGTGACATTAATTGATATTCATATGTCTATATGCGATATCATTGAGCAGACAGTGTTTGCTGCATTAGATCAGGCTATGATTATGAAACAAAGTATTTTAAAACAGGCATTTGAAGGAGATTAATAATGGGGAAGTCATTAGAATGGATTAAATCACAGATTGATTCCATTTCATATGACGAGAATATGTTCAGAATATATATTGATAAAGATAAATATATTTTTGGCGCCATTCCGGGTAAAAATGTAAATACTAATAAAGTAGACTATTTTGCAATATCATCTGTATATGATACGATTATTGATTTGAATAATAAAATCAAATATTCATTCTATATGGCTGCAGAGTGTAAACCTTCAGAATCTTTAAAAAATCATAGATGGTTTGGGGAACTCCAAACAAATGAAAGCTTAGCAATTTATTATATAGAAAATATGGTTTACCGTACAGCTGTTTTATGGGATATGCTTGCACAACTTTGTAATTTATTTTGGCAATTAAATAAACCCATTAACAAAATATATGCAGCTCAATTTTTTAATGATTTATCTCAAGGTAAAAAGGCAATGCCATTGGCGATTACTATTCATAAATATTTTATACAAGAAGAAAAGATTGGAAATGATACAGAACCATGGGAGGGGAATCATAAATATATTAAAGATTATCGTGATAAAATGATGCATCGTAATTCACCGAATATTTCAACGTTGTCTTCATTTGACATGGAATTACGACCCCCTGCAATATTTGTATTAAAACGAGTTACAGAGGATTTTTTAAAGGCTACAGAGTTCATTAATGCTGTTTTGAGTGAAATACAGAAAGAATATTCAAATTTAAAATTATTCCCTAATACTAAGGAGGATAACAATGTCTGAACAATCATCTACAATAATCTCTAAAGTATGGGGGATGTGTAATCCTCTTCGAGATGATGGTGTTTCCTATGGGGATTATCTTGAACAGCTAACATATTTAATATTTTTGAAAATGTCAGATGAGTATTCAAAACCACCTTATAAGAGGAAGACAGGAATTCCTGCTGGTTTTACATGGTCGGATATGAATACTTTAAAAGGTGCAGAACTGGAAAAACAGTATAAGGCAACTTTGGAACAACTGGGTGAACAAGGAGGAATCCTTGAAAAAATTTTCAAAGGAGCAGTAAATAAAATCGGTAATGCGGCTATTTTATATCGCGTTGTTCAGATGATTGATGCCGAGACATGGGTCGCAATGTCTTCTGATGTTAAGGGTGAAATATATGAGGGCTTGCTGCAGAAAAATGCAGAAGATGTAAAAAGCGGAGCTGGACAATATTTTACACCGCGTCCTCTTATAAGGACTATGGTTAGGTGTATCCGACCAGAGCCGATGAAAACAATTGCTGATCCTTGCTGTGGAAGTGGTGGATTTTTTTTGGCGGCACAGGCTTTTATTGCAGATTCAGATAATTATTCTCTTGACAGAGAGCAAAAGGAATTTTTGAAAAGTTCCACTTTCTACGGTGCCGAAATAGTGCCGGCTACATTTAAAACAGCATTGATGAATCTATATCTTCATAACATTGGAGATATTTATGGTACTGTTCCAATTACATTAGGCGATTCGCTTTTAACAGATCCGGGATATCGTGTTGACTATGTTCTGACAAATCCACCTTTCGGGAAAAAATCCGCCATTACCTTTACTAATGAAGAAGGAAAACAAGAGGAGGAAGATCTTGTATATAATCGTCAGGATTTTTGGACGACAAGCTCAAATAAACAATTTAATTTTGTGCAGCATATCAATACTATTTTAAAAGCTACTGGCAAAGCAGCAGTTGTCGTACCAGATAACGTTTTGTTTGAGGGCGGAGCAGGGGAAATTGTCCGTAAAAAATTGTTGGAAACTACTGATCTTCATACGATACTTCGCCTGCCAACTGGGATTTTTTATAAGCCGGGTGTTAAAGCAAATGTAATATTTTTTGATAAGCGGCCTGCAAGCCCGGAAATACAGACTAAAGAAATTTGGGTATATGATTTTCGTACGAATTTGCATTTTACACTTAAACAGAATCCATTGACGGATGCTGATTTGGAAGATTTTGTGGATTGCTATAATCCTGTTAATCGTCATAGCCGTAAAGAAACATGGTCAGACAAGAACCCGGATGGTCGCTTTCGTAAATTTGAAGTGAAAGATATCCTGTCTCGGGATAAAACAAGCCTTGATATCTTTTGGGTTAAAGATAAATCGCTTACAGATTTAGATAATCTTCCGTCCCCGGATGACCTTGCAACAGATATTATTGATAATTTGCAAAGTGCTTTAGACAGTTTTCAGGAGTTGAGAACAAAACTAAAATAATAAACTGTGTGTGGTATAAATCATCAAACGATCTTATATAAATAATAAAATTTGTTATTCCATCAACCACTCAAATAGGAATTATATGGGGATGTAAAGTTGTCTATTGAGTATGCTTTAGTTAATAAAAGAGTTCTTGCACTGCTACGGCAAAAGACGCAGGTGTCATTTGAATATCTCGAAAAGACAACAGGAAAATCACGAGATATTCTTTTGGAATGGGAGGATATTGATAATTCAAAGCGTCCAACAATAAATCAAGCCAAAATTTTAGCAAAAGGTTATCACGTGCCTTTTGCTTGCCTTTATATGCGTCCAGAAGATGTTGGAATATGCTCGATACCAAATCTAAAAAATTTACGTACTATGAAAAATGCGATACAACAAGATGATAGTCTTCTTAATCTTTCTATCGTAGATATTATTGAGGCTAGAAGATTTTTAATTGAAACAAAAGAGGATCTTGAAGAATCCATTCCAGTATTTTCTTTGAAAATAAACGGTGATTCAGTAAGTCAGTGGGCAGATAAGATTAGAAAATATTTTTCTTTGGATTTATCTAAGCAGTATAAAAGTATGTCCACTAGGCAGTTTTTTATTTATCTAAAACGAGCTATAGAAGACAAAGGAATCTTTATTCATGGATTATCAGGGGTACCACTGGAATCTGCTAGAGGAATAGCGATATATAATGAAATACTTCCAATTATTGGAATAAATAACGAAGACCATTATCCAGCTAAGGCTTTTTCGATTATTCATGAATTGGTCCATATTATTAAACGGGCATCTGTAATGTGCAATGATATGTATTCATCATTTAGCGTTTTAAAAGAAGAAATATTTTGTAATGCGGTTGCTGGGGAAGTTCTTGTCCCTGAAGTAGCGCTAAAAATAGTTATGGAGAATTATTCTCATATTTCATTATCAGTTGATGTAATTGAGAAAGTAGCTAGGCATTTCTCTGTAAGTAAAGAGGTTATTATTCGAAGGTTATTGGATGTATCTCCGCCATACATTGATAAGGTTAAGTACTTGGCTTTTGCTGAAGAGTTTGCTCAAATGTATGAACATAATAAAGAATTAGCAAAACAAGCACGGAAAGAAGGTAGGGCGTCAAATATATTCATATCTCCAAATAGAGATGCAATTGACAAAAATAGCACGTCATTAAGTAAGTGCTTTTTACATGGATTTGGTGAAGGATTATTCGACAAACAAGATATCTCACGCTATTTAGGCTTATCACCAAGGCATGTTGATAAATATCTTTGGGAGGTATCAACATGGGACAAATGAACCTCTTTGAGTTATCGTATAAGTATGTCATGGATGCATCTGTATTTCTCTCCCAAAAAGATGGTCAGCCATATGATAGGAAAACATATAGGACACTATGGAGTAATATTGAACGTTTAATTAAAGCAAATGTAATTATTACTTCTTCTGAGATTTTCGATGAATTACACGATGAAGAAGTTGTTCAATGGTTGAATGGAGTGCATTGTGTAATAATTGCGATTGATGATGAGATCCAAGAAAATGTAATCAAAATTGTTACTAGTAATCCTAAATTGGTGAATATTGGCCAAAACAAATCATCCGGAGATCCTTTTTTAATTGCAACAGCTATGAAATATGATCTTACAGTTATTACGGAAGAACATAAAAACTCTCCTAAAAAGATTCCTCAAGTTTGTGAAAATATGGGTGTAGATTGTATTAATATTAATGGGCTTTGTTTACGAGAGGATTGGAAATTTTAAATGTCATTATATTTAATATACCAATATTTGAGGTGAGGTAAATTATATAACCAATAATAAAAAAGTGATTCAAGAATTCAAGCCCATTGGCCAGATTGGTCAATGGGCTTTTTCAGTATGTGAAATTAAGTTATAAAAAACTAACGGTCTTGAGTTTTCTTCGCTGTCCGAATACGAATCATCCGGGGTGAATATTTACTTTACACATCCTTTCACCTCCTGCGAGCGTGGGACGAACGAGCGTCATAACGGTCTGCTAAGACAGTTTATCCCCAAAGGGAAGTCCATTGAGGATTACTCCGATGAAGAGATCGCCGCCATCGAAGAATGGATCAACAACCTGCCGAGGAAGATCCTTGGCTATGCAACTCCGGACGAACTCTTCGATAAGCAGCTCGATCTGATATATGCAGCTTCGTGAGAACAATTATGAGAAAGCATTGAAAGTTCTGGAAATATCGGGATATAAAATTATTTCATAAATAATGTCAGCTCAGCAGGTCGGTTTTAAGCAATAACCGCCTCTTTGCCGAAGTTGTTTTCAAAATCCATACTGATAATTTCGCGGATTTTGATTCTGTACCTTGAAAAGATCCATTCCAGTTTTTG
>Ga0183098_10502_pt1 | contig 71848 bp, 48 predicted proteins | sample BioMet9_FD_128884 | JGI IMG/M metagenome (GOLD analysis project Ga0183098, IMG submission 128884) | Microbial communities from bioreactor (seeded with sewage sludge) at Lawrence Berkeley National Lab, California, USA - Biofuel... | ecosystem: Engineered > Bioreactor > Anaerobic > Unclassified ...
CCCGTCCGCAAACGTCCTCAGCTATCCCGAATTTTTTGGGGTAACTGGCAGGGTAAATTTTTTTCAAAAAAATTTTTATTAAATTATATCAAGTAGATATTTGCCAAAAAAGACTGAGTTACGACGAAGCGCATCGCGTGACCAAAAACACCTCCGTCTCAGGCCAGCTTGAAGCGGATATGACCACAATGGCGCGGGAATCGCGCAAATGGAACCTTTCCATCGGTCTGTATACGCAGTCCATCGACGATATTCCGAAAATCATCATTGAACTGGCTACTACCATCGTCATTCTTGGAGCTGGAACGGATGACAGCATCAAGGACATGGCCGAACGCTTTGGCTTGAACGGTTCTTGCCGTCATGCGCTTGGGCACTTGGGCAAACCCGGCCCGGCTGGTGCCAATCTGGTGGCACTTTTTCGCACGGGTGCCGGTAAATCACAACTGGTGCTTAGCCTGACCATCGGCGGACAAGCCCTGTGGGCCTTCTCCACCACCACGGAAGACGTGGCTATCCGCAATCATCTCTACAAACGCATGGAACCTGCTGAAGCCTTGCGGCGTCTGGCGGCCCGTTTTCCGGGTGGCTCGGCAAAGTCCGAGGTGGAACGCCGCCGCCGTCAGGTCACTGACCAGTCCGGTGCCGACGATGCCGTGGTCAACGTGATTCAGGAAATCGTCCACGAAATCGCCAACTCTGTGAGGACATCATGAAAAAACTGATCCTGACCTTGTTGCTGTCTGCACTTCCTGCGCAGGCTTTGGCGGCAGGGTGCGACTGCGGCTCCATCAACGCCATGCTCACAATGGCGAAGATGGAGACCATCCAGACGGTCAACCTGAACACTACAGCAGAAGCTACGGCCATTCGCTCGGAAATCCTCCTTGCGGCGCAAAGCATCATTGGCACCATCAAGACGGAAAGTGCCACGATTGTGCGGGCCATCATCAGCTTAAAAGAAAGCAATGCTGCCATGATTAAGGGGCAGGCTACGGCGGGCGAAGCCACGCGTACTGAGGACTTGTATGGCAAGGCCGCGCAGCCCACTGGGTTGTGCGGGGCAACGTCCCTTGGTGCCGGAGTGCAGCTTGGTGCGCAGGCTTCTCGTCAGGTGCATCAGGCTATGCGTAGCAAACAGTTGGAGTATTCCAACAAGGCGGATGCACGGCCCGTGGAATACTTGGGGCGTGTGCTGGATGAAGGCCATCCCTCGGAACAAGAAATGGTGGATTCACTCTTTCCTCTGGAAAACACCATCACCGACGAACAGCTCTCACAGGCCCACGAATCCATCAAAAGTCTGGCGAATCCCCGGCCTTTGCCCGTGGTCACGGAAGCCCAAAAAGAAACCCCCTCCGGCCAGACGTATACCGCTGCCCGCAAAATCCATGAAGGGCGGCTGGCTGTGGCTATGGATGTCCTCAATAGTCATGTGGCCACACACGCGCCCACGCTGCCCGATGACGTAACAGCCTGGGCGAAGAGCCAGTGGCAGGAAGCGGGCGGCAGCGGTACGCCTCCCGGCCTTGTAAATGGCAAAATGTCTGAGGCCGGGCTGTTCAAGCTGCTCAGTCAAATGCGCCTCGGCAATCCCAACTGGTTCAATCAGGTGACGACCGCCACGGAAGCCGGACTGCTACGGGAAATAGTCATGATGCAGGCCATGCAGCTTGAACTCACCCGCAAGAACAACGAATTACTTGACCGCATGAGCTTCATCACCGCGCTGGACTATCTGACTCGCATGGACGGCACCACAGGCCGTGAACTCAATGATCTGTATGCCCGCATGGTTGGGGCACAACAATAGAAATATATAAAAATATATTTCTATCAAAAATATAACGCAAGGATACCCTATGGCCGCTTCACCCGACATCCCCGCAACCTCTGAAGTGTTGCTCAAAAGTGACGCCAGCAAACAGTTTTTGGACACCTTGCTGGGGCAAGGCTGGGACGCATGGGGCCAGGGGCTTGGCGGTTCGCAAGCTGCGGAACTCATGCTGCAACTGTTCAGTGCTTTCAACATAGTGGCGTTGGCAACCATTTCGGCTCTGTTTATCTGGGTGCTGGCTATGGCTGTGGCAGGCACGGCCCACGAGGGAACGCCCTTTGGCAAACGCTACAGTTCACTGTGGATGCCGCTGCGTTTTGTGGGGGCAATGGGGGCACTGGCTCCTATCTTCAAAGGGCTGAGTTTCTTTCAGGTAGCTATTCTGGCCTGCATCGGCTTTTCCATCAACTTGGGCAATTTCGTCTGGGAGTTGGGCACAGACTACTTTGTCGAGCACGGCGGGCAGATCACTATACAGGCTCCTGACCAGAATGTGACCCATTATGCCGCCATTGCCAATGGTTCGCTGGAATCCTTGACCTTGCAATACTACCTTAACGAGCGACGAGGCCTCGGCATTTCTCCTGGGGGAAAATGGAACTACAGCGGTAATTGGATTCGATCAGGCGGCGAATATCGTTTTTCGTTCAACGGTAATTCCGGCACCATCATGGTGGAATGCGTGGACGAGGGTGACGCGCTGTGCCGGGGCAAGGTCAATGCCGTGGGCACGGCGGTGTCGTCGCTCTCTTCGGTGGCTAGCCAGCTTGCCAATCCTGATACTCCTGCTGACGCCATTGACCCGCTGGCTTTGCACTCGGCTGCCAACAGCATAAACGCGACCATCCTTTCTTCTCTGCAAAGCTATGCCAAGCAGGGCCAGCTCAAAAGCAAGCTGCATGACTTTCAGGACATTTCCAAACAGTACGGCTGGTTTATTGCTGGTTCATCCTACTGGTCTATCGCCTGGATCAATCAGGAAGTGCGCGAAGCTATGTATTCCGGCATTTCGTATGCGCCGCGTGAATACACGGCATCCGAACTCTACGCCATGAACTTTGGCTTGCAGGATTATGAAGCGATCAAAGAACGGGTGGCCAATTACATTAAGACGGCCTATGCCACGCGGCGCGGCATTTCCGACACCACGGCGCACCCTGCGGTGACAGACGAAACTCGGGCACTCGGTGATGTGGGTAACTGGCTGCGTTCTACGTTGAACAGCCTGGTAAGTGCCAACATTCTGCCCATTGCGGTGGAAAAGCTCTCCAGCAAAGATCCCATTATGGCTGTCTCCAACGTGGGGGATTATCTCATCGGCACGGCCTGGGGCCTGGCTGCTGCGTTGGGTGTTCTTGATGTCACACACGCAATGGGCAAAGCCATTCCCTTCATTGGCAGTGCTATTCCCAATCTGGACAAATATATCGCCTTTGTCCTGTTTTCCGTCTTTCTGCCCCTGCTGCTCTACGGCCTAGCCCTGGCCTACTACCTTCCGGCCATTCCTTTTATTCGCTGGGTTTCCGCGCTTACCGGCTGGGTAATCCTCATTGTGGAATCGCTTGTGGCCGCTCCGCTGTGGCTGTGCGCCCATGCCCTGCCCGAAGGGGATGGGGCAGCCGGGCAGCACGGCAGGCGCGGCTATCTGCTCTTGCTCGGCATTGTTATACGCCCGCCGCTCATGGTGGCCGGGTTCTTCTGCGCGGTCATCCTCATGAATGTGCTGGGGCGACTCATCGGGGCCAGCTTTGAAATGTTCATTGCCGGAACCTCGCAAGCCAAGGTGATTGGTCTTACCGGCACCATATCCATGCTCGTGATTCTGGGCATCGTGGTGATTATGACGGCCAACAAGTTCTTCAGCCTCATTCACTACCTGCCGGAGCATGTGACCAACTGGATCGGCCAACAATTCCATTCTCTTGGGGAAAAGGAAGACCAAAGCGGCGTCAAAGGCGTGTTTGTGGGGTCTACCAATGCGGTTTCGTCAGGGGCTGAAGGCGCAAAGGGCCTGCGTAGCACCATCCGAGGCGGCAATGCCGGGGCGGCAGGCCCAAAAGACAACCTGTCTGAGCATAATTTCAGGAGTTAGCCATGCTTGAAAAAACAAAAGAAGCTCTCAGGGCACGGATACAGCCCACAAGCACCCATTTGGCAGCATTGCGCGGAGATTTGCGGAACCGCCTGCAACACTTCAAGGCCAACCGCGCCCCAGAGGAACAAGACGCGATGGAAAAAGACTTTGCACGGGTGCTTCAGGCCTGGGGCATTGAAGACGCCACGCACATTCCCTATGTGCTGGCGGAACTGCGCTTGCGGCTTCCGATCTTTGCGCTGCCACTGCTGGGTTGTTCCGCTGCACTGATGGTGAGCCATAGCACAATCGTATGGCTCGCCGTGGTGCTGATAGTAGTGCCCTGTTGCCTTGGGCTGTGTACCACCTACTGGCGTCTATCCGTGCTTTCCCGCCGCCGCTTTCAGTCCTTCCCTAGCTGGCTGTGCTCAGTTGTCGGCCTTGCCCAAAAAGGCGCGTAGGGAGGCTTCAATGACAGCGATTTCTTTCATGTCATTCTGTACGGCAAAGAGCTTCATGGCCTTGGCCAGGTCGCGGTCGATGAGAAAATATTTGCCCACTCGGTTTTCCTTGCCTTTGGGGGCATCTTTGTCTTTGCCCGCTGCGGCGGGCGGGGGTGTGTCTGTCTTTAGTGTGGATTTCTGCTCAGACTTTGGCGCACCGAACACAGTGTCGAGCAAATCTTCCTGCGGTTCCACGGGGGCAGCTTGCCCCAATCCGCCTTTCTTACGCGCCATAACGGGCCTCCAGTCTGGTTACTATTTCTGCTCCAAGGGCGGCATAATCCTGCGCCCCATACGACTTGGCATCATAGGCAAAGATGCTCTGGCCGTGGCTTGGGGCTTCGGCCAAGGTCACGTTGTCACGGATGACACTCTGGGTGAGGTCAGTCGCGTGTTTTTCGGTGAGCACATCCAGCACGTCACGGCACAGCCGCTTTCTGCGGTCAACGAAGGTGGGGACGATGCCAAGCACCGCCAGATTAGGATTGAGGCGGCGGCGCACCCGCTCCAGGTCGTCTTGCATGAGGGCGAGGCCTTCCAGGGAATGGAACTCCGTCTGCACCGGAATGACCACGGCGTCTGCCGCCGCATAGGTGTTGATAGCCAGCAAGTCCAGCGAGGGCGGGCTGTCAATGATGATCACGTCAAAGGTGCCTTGCACCGCCTCCAACGCTTCTTTCAGCAAGAGTTCCTTACCGATCTCCTGAGCAAAAACCTCCGGCATAGCCGCAAGCTGACGGCTGGCTGGCGCAAGCAAGACACAGCCCGCCCCCTTTTCCACCGGCACGGCAATGTCCTGCCATGTGGCCTTGCTCCTGAGCACGTCCAGAACGCTTTTGCCGTCATGGGGCACTCCCCAGGCGCGGGTCAGATTGGCCTGAGCGTCCATATCCACGGCCAGCACTTTTTTGCCGTGGGCGGCAAGGGCTGCTGCCAGATTCTGCGCCGTGGTGGTTTTGCCCACGCCGCCCTTTTTGTTGGCGATGACGATGCTACTCATAGGTTCTCCTTGGTGATGCTGTCCAGAGAACCCATAGCATTATATAAATATATATTCAACTGTAAAAATAGAAATATATAAAAATATATTTCTATAAACCTACAAACACATAAGGAGCTTTCTCATGCTGCGAAGATGCGCGTTTATCATCTGTTGTTTTGTCCTGGCGGGTTGTGCGGGAAAGAAGCCCACACAAGACCCCACAAATCCGGCTGACTTTGTGACCGTCACCCTTGGTGATGCGGCCCAGATTGCCCACGGCGAACTTGCCATGCTGGCAAAACTGCGCGGGCAGGGCTTACAGCCACTTTTGCCGCCCGCTGATCCCAGCCTCAGCCAGCCGGTGTCCATCTCATGGACTGGCCCGGCTGAAGGAGCTGTCAAAGAAATCTGCCTGCAACTTGGCTATCGCTATCAAGAAGCGGGCAAGCCCTCGGCGCAAATACTGACTGTGGTGGTGCGCGGCTTGAATCGTCCGGCCCATGTGCTGCTGGAAGACATTGCCTGGCAGGTGCAGCCGCAGGCTGTGCTGCGCGTTGACCCCATTGGCCGGGTCATAACTCTGGCCCGCACAGTCAGCACCGGGGGGCAATCATGAACCGTTCACTCTGTACGCTGGCAGTGCTCCTGATGTGTCTTGGCGGATGCGCCGTCAAAAATGATGTTCAGGAACCAGCGCCCCTGGTGCCCATGCCGCCGCTGACGAATGTGGCTGCAACCACTGAAAAACCTGCACCGCCAGTCGCTCCCGTGAAAAGTGAGGAGGGCCAGCCCCTCACAGTCCATCTGCCTGACGATGCTGCCGGCAGTCCTCGCCGTGGTGAACCGGAAGAGCTGGCCGCACTTCTTGAAATGAAGGGGGCAGCGAAGAACGAAACCGCCGTCAGCCTCATGCGGCCTGCGGCCATTAAGGAAGCGGCCCAGCTTGTCACCTTCCAGACGGCGATGACGTATCGCTACAAGCAACTTGTGGCAGCCACGGAACAACACAGTTCCATCATGGATACTGCCTTCAACTTTGGGCCACTCCTGATGACGCAGGGAGATGCCCTGATTTTGCCGCCTGTGCTCACGCGGGCCGGGGCTTCCATGCGCATTGAATCAGGCGAGACCGCCACCGCCGCGCTTACCTCGTATGATCTGCTTGCGCCTGCCCGTTATGTGGCTGCCGCGCCTACCTGGCGCGAGTTCCTTATGACGGACGGCTTCCCTGAGCCAGAAAAGCCCAATCCCGCCGTCATGCCAAAGAACGATAAAGAGCGGCTCATCTGGCGGACTGCTGTGCGCGAAGCCTGGGCACAGGGGCTGACAGAAGCAGATCATCTTTATGCCGACAATGTGTCCCGCATGGTGCGCATCTATCGCGGTGTGATGCTCTACCACCTACTCACGGCCCAGCATCTCTTGAGCCGGGTCAACACGGCCTCCGCAGAGCTTGGCAGCAAGACCACGGACGGCGGCAACAAGCTGCATATCGGGCAGAAGGTCTACCGCATCACCGCGCCTTCGTCCTTCATTCCAGTGCAAACCGTTCCCGCACACACTGGCAAGAGGAAGTGAACCGTGTTTGAAGCCGTTGAAATGTACCCGCGTGAACCGCGCATTCGCTGGGAGACGGACAATCTCAACGACATGCTGCTTTGGGCGACCAGCAGTGGCATGTCGGACATACAGCTTTGCTCCGGCCAGCCGGTATGGGTGCGCAAAGACGGGGTGTGGCAGCGTATCACCACGCGCCCCATTACTACGGACGAGCTGTTGGCAGGATTGGAGCGGCTTACGCGCAATAATTCCGTGGCGGCCTATATCAAATCCAGCCAGGACGATTACGACTTCGCCCACCAGATAGAAGAAACAAGAGGGGTACGCCGCCGCTTTCGTGGCAATGCGGGCGCGGTGGCGGACGGATATTCCACCGGCGTCAAAATCGTTTTTCGCACCATTCCTTCCATGCCGCCTCGGCTTGAAGATTTGGGCGTTGAACAAAACATTCTGGATCACGCTACCCCGGAAAACGGCCTCGTGCTGGTCACGGGCGTCATGGGGTCAGGCAAGACCACGCTGCTTGCCGCCATTTTGCGGCACATCATTGAAAAAGGAGGCCGCAACGTGGCTACCTATGAATCCCCCATTGAATTTGACCTTTTAAGCATCCCCAACCAGGGCGGGCCAGTCTCGCAAAGCACTATTCCTGAGCATCTGCAATCCTTCATCCGGGCTGTGCGTAATTCTACCCGCACAGCACCCAACGTAGTGCTCATCGGTGAGAGCCGTGACGCGGAAACACTGCGCGGCATGATCGAAAGTGCGGAAACAGGCGTTGCCGCATATTCCACGGTGCATACCCGTTCTGTCCCCGAAACCCTTTCACGCATCATCAATGTGTTCCCCGTGGAAGAACGACTGCAAGTCACGGTGACGCTGCTCTCCAGTCTGCGGCTGGTGGTCAACCAACGCCTTGTGCCCATGCTCGGCGGTAAAGGGCGTGTTGCCCTGCGCGAGTTTTTGGCCTTTACGCCAGAAATTCGGGAAGTGCTTCTGGATACCCCGCAAGAGCGATTGATCCAGACATGCGAAACCCTGCTCATCAAATACGGCCAACGGATGCAGGACGCGGCTCAAGCGGCCTATGACGCAGGAAAAATCACCAAAGAAAACACTCAAGCAATCATGGCGGAGCGCAAAACATCACAGCCTATAACTAAGGAGGAACAATGATACAGGACGTACTCTGGCGGGATACCGCCATTACCCCAAAAATCTTCATTCTGGATGCCCGCGCGGTGTTTCCGCTGGGCCTGTGGCTGTTCCATTGGGCATGGTGGACGGCTGCCGTTGCCGGGGGGGCCATTGTTGCCCTGTATCTGGTGCAACGCACGGGTATGACGCCGCTGGCCTGCTTTCGCGCTTTGCGTGTGGCCTTCATGGGCAGGCGGCGGGAGACCACGCAGAACGAGGTGCAATGGCGGCAACGCTGCCGCTGGTAGCGCATGAGTACATAGTTTTCTATGCAATATATAAAAATATATTTCTATGGAGGTTTGCATGAATACCGAAAACCGCAACAGCTACGGCCTTTTTGATGCACCGGTACGCAGTCAGGCGAAAGAACATATCATGCTTTCGCCTGATGACATCGAGCGGCAGTTGGACGCCGGAGCCTTTCTCATGAGCCGGGAAGACACCCTTACTGCGGGCTTTATTTCTCCCCATGAAGAACCGGATACCGTCATTGTGTCTGTGCAGGAGGCTGTATGAGTCAGGAACGGTCTGCGGAAAAGAAAAACCGCTTTCAGATCAGCCGGGAAGTACAAGAAGATTTCGTCAACTCTGTTGCCGAAAACATGTTGGCCTTGGCCGAAAAGGCAGGCAAGTGGCAAAAGCCCTGGACGGCTGACAGCCCGATGGGAATGCCCTTTTGCGCCACCACGGGGCGCGAGTACGGCGGGGCAAACATGGTCAAGCTCATGCTGACCAGCATCGTCAACGGCTTTTCGGACGACAGATGGATGACATTCAAGCAATTTCAGCAGTTTCAGGGGGATCATCCTGCCCGCGACATGAAGATCAAAAAAGGAGCGAAGGGCGTCAAGCTCCTGCGGCCCGAAGAAATTGCCTTCATCGTGGGCGAGGACGGCAAGTGGCAATACCTCACCGACAAGCAGCTCAAAGAATTTGCTGCCCAAAAGGAACAAGGGTTGGAAATACCAGATGTGCAGCGCATGACGCTGTTTTATCCGTTCACAGTCTTTAATGCCGCCCAAATAGAGGGATTTCCGCAGAAAGAGCAGCAAGCCCATGCCATGACAACGGTTGAACGCAACGATTTTGTGGAACGCTTCATCGCCTGCACAGGTATTCCGGTGGAACATCACGGCGGTGATGCCCTCTATGAACCCGCAGCCGACACAGTGAAGATGCCTTTCCCTGAGCGTTTCACCGTGCCCGAAGAATATTACGCCACCAAGCTGCATGAAACCTATCACGCCACCGGCCACGCTAATCGGGAGAACCGCAAGGAAAAGCAGACGCATAACATCAAGAATTTCGCCTTTGAGGAAATGCGGGCGGAAATGTTCTCCATGCTGGCCGGGGCAAAGTTCGACCTGCCCATGCCCGCAAGCAATTCCGCCGCCTACATCAATCACTGGAACCAGAAGTTTTCCGGGGGAGATGCCAAGGGCGTGTTTCAGGCGGCAGCAGAAGCGGCCAAGGTACTGACCATCATGCACCAGTTTGAAATGGGTGAGCAGCCGAAGGCGGCATGGTTCCCGCGTAGCGAAACTTGGCCCGCACTGATTGAAGAGCAAGCCCAGCGTGATGCCGTAACTGGGGCGCACATGACCACGCCTGTAGAGGCTTTGGCGGAAGCTGCGGCAGCCAGAAGTACGGACGATCCCATGCCCAGACCCGCGCCGATGTCCTCTGCGGCATCAGCTCAGGCATTTCAGGATGCGGACGCGGATGTGGTCAAGGCCCGCATTCTGCTTCAAAACCCTGACTTTCTCAGCAAGGTGCTCAAACAGGACAGTGACGCTGCCCGCTCTCTGGCGGATGTGTGTGCCTCCTTTTCCAGCACTTTGAGCATGGAACTTGACGAAAAGAATCGGGCCGCTCTGGCTCCCACCGGGACGGAAGCACACGCAACACGCATGAGGATGTGACTATGAATCTGCTCATTTTGGAATCACCCGGCAAGGTCAAAAAAGTACAGGCAATTTTGGGAGTCGATTGGAAAGTGGCCGCGTCCGTTGGCCATGTGCGCGATTTGCCGGAGCGCGAGTTGGGCATTGCCCTGCCGGACTTCACCCCTGCGTATACTCCCACGGAGCGCGGCAAAGACGTGCTCAAAAGGCTGGCAGCCCTGGTCAAGGATGCAGGTGCGGTGTACCTCGCTACCGACCCTGACCGCGAAGGCGAGGCCATTGCCTGGCATGTTGCCGATGCCCTGCGCCTAAAAAATCCCAAGCGTGTCACCTACAGCGAAATCACGGCCTCAGCCATACATGCGGCACTGAAAGCCCCACGACCTCTGGACATGGCACTGGTGGCGGCACAGGAAGCCCGGCGCGTTCTCGACCGCTTTTGCGGGTATTTGGTCAGTGGGCCGCTTTCTCGTGCCGCTGGCACACGCCTGTCTGCCGGGCGGGTGCAAAGCCCGGCTGTGCGGCTAGTGGTAGAGCGCGAACGAGCTATCAAGGGCTTTGTGTCCGTGACCCACTACGGCGCGGAACTGGCGTTTGCCGGAGGCTGGAGTGCCATTTGGCTTACCAAGTCCTGGTTGCAGGCTGGCCAAGAATATCTGCTGGATACTGCTTTGGCTGACCGTGTTGCGGCCTTGCCTGCTCTTACTGTGAAAGATTGCATGGAATCCGAAAGCCATACGGCCCCGCCCGCGCCCTTCACCACATCGAGCTTGCAGCAGGCGGCTTCCAACGCCTTAAAGTTCACCCCCAAACAAACCATGCAACTGGCTCAACGACTTTATGAGGCTGGGCACATAACCTACATGCGCACGGATTCACCCAATCTGTCGGCAGAAGCTGTGGCGGAGATTCGCGCTTTTTGCCTGGCGCACGGCTGGTCCCTGGTGGATAAGCCCCGTGTCTGGAAATCCAAGGAAGGCGCTCAGGAAGCGCACGAAGCTGTGCGTCCTACGCATCCAGAAGTAGAAAAAGCCGGAGATACCCCGGACGAACAGGCCCTGTACCGCCTCATCCGCCTGCGGACTTTGGCCTCGCAACTGGCGGATGCCGTGTATGACGTGCGCACCCTCCGTCTTGCTGCGGCCCTGGATAGCAAAGAAGCCGTCTTTGAGGCCAGGGGTCGGGTATTGCGTGACCCCGGCTGGAAGGTCTTGCTCGCGACCGACGCGGCAACATTGGATGAACGGGACGATGACGGTGACGAACCGGAAAACCCTGTGCCCATATTGAGCCAGGGCACAAGCGTTTCTCCCGCCAGCGGCAGGGTGTTGACCAAAAAGACCAAACCGCCCACGCGCTTTTCGGAAGCGAGCCTGGTTCGTGAACTGGAAAACCGAGGCATAGGTCGCCCGGCAACCTTCGCGGCCATTGTGGATACCATTCTCAAGCGTGAATATGTCCGCGTCGAAAAAAGACAGCTCGTGCCCACGCCCGTGGGGGAACAGGTGGTGGACTTGCTCACTGGGGCATTCTCCTTTCTGGATTACGAGTTCACCAGAGGGATGGAGGACAATCTGGACGCCATTGCCGGAGGCGCGGCTTCCTACAGGGAAATCATGGAAATGGCCTATGAGCAGCTTCAACAGGAAGTTGGCGGCTTCACGGCCAAGTATCCCCAGCAGGAGCGCAAGGCCCCAGAAACTACAGAATTTGTGTGCGATGCCTGCGGCAAGCCTCTTGTGCGCATGAAGGGACAGCGCCGCGACGGCTCCGGCGAATATGACTTCTTTTCATGTTCCGACCGTGCCTGCAACGCCAGCTACCCCAATGTGGACGGCAAACCAGGCGAAGCCCGTAAAAAGCCCGAACCCACCAAGTTCAAATGCACCTGCGGAAAGCCTTTGGTGCGCCGTGAGAGTGCCAAAGGCCCGTTCTTCGGCTGCTCCGGCTATCCCGGCTGCAAGAAGCTCTATCAGCTAGAGGAAGACGGCAGGCCCAACTTCAATGCCCAAAAGGGGGGCAAGAAATGAAAACTCTGCTGTTAACCCTCATGCTCATGTTTATAGCGGCTCCCTGTCTCGCGTCTCCGTGCGACGATACCCAGAACGCGGCCACTGGTGCCATGAAGGAACGTAATACCCGCGTGAAGGAAACCCATAACACCACAATGCCCGACCCTGAAGAAGATCGAGGGCCGCTTTCCAACTGCCTGGGCAGTATCGCCAGCATTGGAGACGCTTTTTCCCTTGGTGTGACTATTCCCAGTATGGATTCCATCATCAACGGCATGTGCCGTCAGGTGGATTCCATGATTCAGAGCAAGATGAACGAGGTTTTGAGCGAAGCCCGTTCCAGCGTGACTGGCATTGGCAAAAACAATCCCTTTCAGGTCTCCGGCAGCGGCAGCGATGTGGCTGGTTCGCTGATTCGCAAACTGAAATGATAGCGAGCTATAAACATATGTTTCATAGAAAAATATATTTATATATCGCTATGTGGCTCTGCCTCCTGCCCGCTACGGCCCTTGCCGCCTCTTCCGTTAATCGGGACAGGATCGCAGTTCCACCCACCCGCGCTTTATCCTGGGAGTGCGTGGTGGAAGCGGCTGATGTTTACAGTCTACCCCTGGCCGCGCTGGTGGGCATTTTGGCTACAGAAGGTGGCAAGACAGGCGAAGCTCTCAGCAATACCAACGGAACGTGGGATTTAGGCGGCTTCCAGGTGAACACCTGTCACGTCAACGAACTTCAGCAGGCGGGCTTTTCGCCTGAAGCGGTACTGCGTGACGGCTGCGTCAATGCCCATGCTGCGGCATGGATTCTGCGTAAGGAGTATGACCGTACCCGCAATATTTGGGATGCCGTGGGCGCGTACCATTCCCGTACTCCGCACTTCCGTGACGCCTACCTGGGGCGGGTCAGAAAACATCTGGCCCGGATGGAACGCACAGGGCTGGCTGACCTGTTGGCAAAAGCGGGAGGTGCCCGATGAAAAACCAACACGAAGACAGCGGCAACACCATGTTTTTGCTGGTCTGTCTGATGATCGCCATTCTGTTGTTGGTGCCTGCTTGGTATGTGGCACGGGCGGGGAAAATCAACGGTGGATTGCTGAAACTGGCAAAGGCGCAAATCGTGGCCTTCACGCCGTTTTCTGAAGAAGCAGACAAGGCTTGGGAATTGATTACGCAGGCTGACCCCGCCGCGCTCTCCTGGGATCAGGTCATGAACGTGGTGCGCTACAGCGGCAAGTGGGTTCGTTGGCCCTATGCCCTGATACTGGTGGCACTCGGCGGGATGTGTCTCTTCATGAGCAGAACGTCCGGGCTGATACGGCGTTTGAACATGGACAGTTTGCTCAGGCACAATGCCGAATCCTTTGCCTGCCTGCGGCCTGTGGTGGGGCGCGGCAATGCCCTGCTTTCGCCGGAATCGTATGACTCCGGCCCCTGGCGCATTGCCCGCAGCCCTGTGCAGTTCGCCCTGGAGCACGGGCTTTTGCTGAACAAGGACGGGCAACCCTTCAGTGTGGATGAAGCTCTGCGGCGAGGCCTCGCGCATGTCGAACTGCCAGCATACGGCAATGCCTATCTGGATGAAGCAAAGGCTACTGCCGTGTTGCACGAGCAACTTGGCGGGGCATTTTCCTGCATCCTAGGCCTTGCCGCCGAACGCAAGGCGCTGGCCTGCGCCTTGCTGGCTTACGCTGCGGGAAGGAAAAAAGACTGCCTGAATATTCTGGATACCGTGGCCACCTCCTATCGAGAAGTCGAAAAACCCATCTGCCCAGTGCTGGGAAAACCCAGATTTCAGCGTTCCCTGGATACAATCGCGCAAAAACACCAAGGGCTGTTGGTTGAGCCGCTTTTGATACGCCATGCGGCCTTTGAACTGCCTTGGTTTATGGCTTTGCTGACCCTGGCCCGGCGCAAGGGGGTGCTGGCCTCCTCACAGTTCCTCTGGCTGCGGCCTTTGGATCGCCCACTCTGGTACGCACTCAATCAATGCGGGGGCCGCGCTGCCTGGGCGGAAGGCTTTGCAGCCTGGGCGCATTATGCAGCGGAAGAGCGAGCTGGCAAAACGCTTTTTGAACCTCACCTTGACCATGCGGTGTCACGTTTACGCGACAATTTGGCCGCACAGGGCTGGCTTTCAGATATGCCGCGCCTGTTCGAGTCGTCGGGCCTGAACCTAGACGACAGCATGACGTTTGCTCCGGCAGAAGTGCTTCTGGAAGAGTATGACGCCAATGAAGATGATTCTTTGAAAAATGAACTTTGCTGAGGTGTTGCCATGAGCGACCGAAAAATTCGCGGCCTGGAAGACAGAGAGGCACAAGAGCGCAAAGCACTGCTGCGGGATGTACGCTCACCAGTGCATCAGTTGGTGGACGCTCTTAAAAACGGCACGGTGCAGACCAGCGGCACGTTCGGGGCGGGGGTGTGTCTGTTTGCCTTCCCCGTGGCGGCAACGCCACTCTTTGTGCTGGGCCTGTTCTTTTTTGTACTACGCTGTGTATGCGTGAGCAGTGAGCGACTTCCCTTCCGAATGCCTCTGGGCCTTTGCGGCAAGGACAAGGGCGACCCCCTGCCAGGCAGGCGCGGTTACGCTAAACCAGAAGGACTGTTCTTTTTGGGAAACGCCCTGAATGGCAAAGAATTGTGGCTGAAAGCCAAAGATATTCTGACTCACATGCTGCTTTTCGGCACCACCGGCTCTGGTAAGACGGAGACCTTGGTATCTCTTGCCTACAACTCCCTCGCCACTGGCAGCGGCCTTTTCTACATCGACCCCAAGGCTTCGCCTAAGTTGGCCGTGCAGATTTGGCAGATGGCACGGTTTTTAGGGCGCGATGACGATTTCCGCGTGCTCAACTACGGAACATCCGGCAAGGTGAAGGGCAAATCGCCGCGCCGCCTTTCCAATACCAACAATCCCTTTACCTTCGGCAGTGCCGAAGCCCTCACGCAGCTCTTAGTGTCGCTCATGCCCGCGTCTGATGGAGCCAACAGCATCTTTGCAGACAAGGCTCAGGCTCTCATTTCCGGCGTCATGTACGCCCTAGTGGATTTGCGAGACAAGGGCTTTCTGAAGCTCTCCACCAGCGTGATCCGTGATGCCTTGGCTTTGGAAAAATGTGTGGAGCTGGCCCTGCACCCGGAGTTGGATGAGGAATCCAGTGCCTCCATCAAGGCGGCTCTGGGCACCTCCGGCTGGATTGCCGGGCGGGAGTTGAAGGATCAGCCCCCATCCTTTGCGGAGCAGTTCGGCTACGCACAATCCTACTTCGGCAAGGCACTGTCCAGCCTGACAGATACCTACAGCCACATCTACGGTGCGGAAGACGGCGAAGTGGATTTCGCTGACGCCATTCTTCAAAGAAAAATCCTCGTAGTATTGTTGCCCTCTCTGGAAAAAGCCCCTCAAGAGCTTGCGAGCCTCGGCAAGATCAGCTTGTCGGCCATACGCAATGCCTGTGCCGTGGGCCTCGGCGCACAGATTGAAGGCGATGCCGCCGACACACTGGAAGCCTTGCCCACGGACACCATAGGTATTGGGCCGTACTTGTGCATTGTAGACGAATACGCAGCCATCGTAACGCCGGGCTTTGAGGTAGTGCTCACTCAAGGCCGTGGGCTTGGGATTGCCGCCATTGTGGCCAGTCAAGATTACGCGGGCATTCTGGAAGCGGATAAGAAAGGCGCACAGCAAATGGTAGCTAATACAAGTATTAAAGCCTTCATGAAGTTGCAAGATGCCGAAAAGACATGGGAACTTATACGCGGCCAGGCCGGGCAAAACACCGTGGTGCGCAGTTCCGGCTTTTCGGTCAATGACAAGTCTGGTTCCACCTACGCAGACACCATGAACACCACTGTAGAAAAAGAAGATCGCGTGGATTTGCGCGACCTTCAGGAACAAATCGAGGGCGAAGCCCATTTCATCTTTTCCGGCCAGATTGTCCGGGGAGATATGTTCTACGCCAATCCTTCACTCAAAATGGCACAACTTCGTGTGCCGCAGTTGCTCCAGTTGGGGCAGGAGGTTTCGTATGCAGATGCAGCGTAATGCTATGATAGTGGCTCTGGCAATGTTGGCCATTCTGATGGCCAATGCCCCGGCCCATGCCGGAACACCCATGTCAGACAGGGTGTCTGTGGCAGCCAAAGTTCGGGCTGAAGTGAATAAAGACCTCGCTCTGCCCTATAATCCCGCTCAAGCTCTAGCCGACCGGCAATGTCTGGACGGGAGGCCTGTTAAAGACTTCCAGGGCGACCTGGTGGAGTATTGGGTTAACCTCGAATGTTCCTACTGTGGCGTCCGTGAACCGCTGCAAGCCCAGCGAGCCAACAGCGACATGTGCATCGTGGTGCGCCATATTCCGACCGATCAATATGGCGAATCCCTCAAAAAGGCCTTGAGCTACGAAGCCCTAAAACAATTCTCGGCCAACGCCGCCAATTTGTTTTGGGATAAGGTGCTGCCGCAAACATCGCTGGGCATTCCCACCCCCTATGAAGCCTCACTGCTGCTAGCCTTTCAGGAAGCGACCATTCCTGCTGAAGCTTTTGGCGAAGCTTTGAGTAAAGACGCTGCCAGCATCGTCAACGCTGACATTCTGGCGGGCTATGGGCGCATCACCTCCACGCCGACCTACATCCTCGCCGGAATTCGCTTTCCGTCTTGTGATTTCACGGCCATGCAACTACGCGAAGCCTTCGCCATAGCCAAGCAGGCCCGTGCAGGTGATCACGCGGCGGTTGAGAGAGTCATCACCATCATCACCAACGGGCAGCTCAGCGAAAAAATGCTTTGAGTGGGTGGAGTGCCCTTGCTTTTCTACTTGCTTTTTTCTTGGTAAGGGATACAAGGAAAGTAAGGAAAGAGAAAAGGAGCACCACATGAAAATGGAAGTATCCACCATGACCTCCAAGGGGCAGATTACCATCCCTGTGGCGGTTCGTAAGAAACTGGATTTGCAACAGGGTGACAAGGTTGTCTTTATTGAAGACGACTCCCCAAACGGGGGCATCCGTATACTGAACGCGGCCACACTATCCTTTGGCAAAAATGGGGAGGCAGTGACCGTACCAAGGTAGGATTCATGGCACGGCCACGCAAACAGAAGTATGACCCCAGGCAGTTGAGTTTTACGTTTGACGTAACAGCAGATCAAATAGAACAACTTCGGCGCGAGAACGCTCAAGCCGATACCAAGGAGGAATATCATGCTCGACAGACCAACCAATCCACTGGACATCGCCCGCACAGTGCTGCGCCCACAGACCATCCGCGAAGTGCAGAGCGCGGCGTTCACCAACTCCGCTTATTTGATTTTGGACAGGTGGGCACTGAACCAGCCCGACGACCTGCGCAGTTTGGAAGCGAGGGGGGAAATCTCTTTCATGGTGACGCTGGATCAGCAGGCCACGAGGGAAGCGAACGTGCTGAACTCGGATTCAGCCTGGGAAGCGAGTCGCCAGGGGATGAGCGATTGGGAGATTTTGCAGAACGCAGGGATAGATACGAGCCTGAAAATTACCATATAGGTTCGGACGACCGGCTCGGTCAGGGCGGTGCCAAAACCAAGTTTGCCGACAACATCGCCGCCATCCGTCTGCTCAAGGATTTGCAGGAACGTAAGGTGGAGGTAGCCGGGCCGGACGATAAAAAAGTGCTGGTGCGCTATGTGGGCTGGGGCGGCCTGCCCCAAGCCTTTGACGCCCGCAACGAAAAGTGGGCTGCGGAATATCAGGAATTGCAAAGCCTGCTTGCGCCAGACGAATACGTCAAAGCCAGGCGCTCCACCCAGGACGCGCATTTTACCTCTGAAACCGTTATCAAGGGTATTTATCAGGGTCTCAATGTCATGGGCCTGCAAGGCAGCGGGCCGCTACGAGTGCTGGAGCCTTCGGCTGGCATCGGTAACTTCATGGGCCTGCTGCCACAAGGCTATGATGCTGACTTCCTAACTGTAGAGCTTGACCCGACCACAGCGGCCATTTCCAAGTATCTTTACCCGAAAGCTCGTCACCTCAATAACGGCTTTCAGAATGTAGAACTTCAAGGGGCAAGGTTTGACCTGGTTGTCGGCAACCCGCCTTTTGGCAAGCAGACCCTCTACGATCCCAACTTTCCAGAACTGCGCAATTTCTCCATTCACAACTACTTTTTAGCAAAGTCCTTGAGTCTGCTACGCCCTGGCGGCATAGGGGCTTTTGTGGTCAGCCGCTTTTTCATGGATGCGGCAGACCCCGCTGCCCGTGAGCATATTGCAGAATATGCCGACCTTCTGGGGGCTGTGCGCCTGCCGGAAACGGCTTTTCGCCAGAACGCGCTAACCGATGTCACCACGGACATCCTCTTTTTCCGCAAGCATGACGGCCCGCGTATCCGCAGTACCGATTGGACACAAACCGCCACTATAGAAGCCCTCGATACAAAGGAAGGCGGCACCCGGCCTGCGGTCATCAACAAGTATTTTGCCGAATTGCCCGGCCAGATCATCGGCAGTATGGTCTATTCCGGCGGCATGTTTCAGGACGCGCTCAACTGTGTGGCTCCTTCTGATATTGACCTGGGCGCGGAAATATCCAAGCGGGTGCAAGTGTTGCCGCCCATGCAATATGTGCCCCGCACGGAAAGCGCGGAGGAAGCAACCAGCGAAAAGCGTAATGAAGGATTCATTGCGTCCGACTACTTCCAGTCTCTCAAAATGGGCGCGTTTTGTGTTGAACCGCAGAGCCGCAAAATCGTCTTCAAAGTGGCCGGAGGCTTTGGTGAGGCCAGCTATGAAGAGCTGCCGGTCAAAAATGACGGGGCGCGGCAGCGGCTGGCCTCCATGATCCAGATTCGGGACAGTCTGCGTGACCTTCTCAATCTGGAAAAGAACGATGCTGAGGAAAAGTTTATTGAAGGTGCCCGGCGACAGCTCAATGTGCAGTATGATGCCTTTGTGCGCCGTCACGGGCACCTCAATTCCCAGACCAACCGGGGGCTGATGCGCGACGACCCGGAGCATTCGCTTTTGGAATCGCTGGAGCTGGAGTACGACAAGGGGCTTTCCAAAGACTTAGCCAAGCGTCAAGACCGGGAATTTCGGCCAGCGTCAGCGCGGAAAGCGGCCATCTTTCGGCAACGGGTGCTCAAGCCCACACAGGCTGCGGAAAAGGCCGAAACCACCAAGGACGCCCTGGTCATCTCCCTGCGAGAATCGGGCAAGGTGGACTTTGCCCGCATGAACCAGTTGTTGCACCGGCCAGCGGAGGCCATTCAGAAGGAATTGCAGGATGAGGGCCTGATTTTCCGCAATCCGGCCAGTGCGGAGTGGGAGATCAGCGACAAATACCTCACCGGCAATGTGCGCGAAAAGCACAGGGCTGCCCTGGCAGCGGCAGCGGAAGACCCGCAGTACCACGCCAATGTGGAGGCCCTTGCCGCCGCTATTCCTCCCGACATTGAAGCCGTGGACATCGGCGTCAAGTTCGGCTCCACCTGGGTGCCCGGCAACGTGCTTTCTGACTTCATCGAAGAGCGCATTCATGGGGGCCGTGGCCACCAAACTATCAACTATGTGCCCATATTGGGACGTTGGGAAGCCAAGGTCAGTATCTACGACCACGCGGCCAATACGGAAGTGTGGGGCATTCCCGAATACCCGGCCTCCAAGATTCTGGAATCCCTGCTCACCAATCGGCCCATCAAGGTGGAGAAAGAAAGCGGCCAGTACGACGACAACGACCGTCCCATCATGGTGGTGGATCAGGAACTTACAGCCGCTGCCATGCAGAAGGCCGACGAGGTGAAGCAGGCGTTTTTGGATTGGGTGTGGACGGACGATGAGCGCCGTACCATGCTCACGACTTTGTACAATGAGCGGTTCAACACCCATGTGCCGCCGCGTTATGACGGCTCGCACATTCAACTCGTGGGTGCGTCTTCGGATGTTTCGCTGCGGCCGCATCAGAAGGATGTGGTCTGGCGCGGCATTCAGGAAGGCACGGCGCTTTTCGACCACGTTGTGGGTGCGGGCAAGACAATGGCCTGCATCGCCACCATCATGGAATCCAAGCGCATGGGTTTTACCAGCAAGCCTATGGTAGTAGTGCCCAATCACCTGCTCTACCAGTGGCGCGATGAATTTTACCGGCTTTACCCGGGGGCCAATATTCTGGTGGCCGACAAGACAGATTTTACCAAGCAGAATCGTGAACGCCTGTTCAGCCGGGTGGCCACTGGCGATTGGGACGCCGTTGTGGTCGCCCATTCCAGCTTTAAAAAAATTGAGACACCCCGCGACATGCAGGAAGAAATTCTGCAAGAACAGATTGATGCGGTCATTGCCGCCATAGCAGAATCCAAAGAAAATAACGGCAGCCGAGCCACGGTCAAGCAGCTTGAAAAACAGCGCGAAAAAATGGAAACCCGCTATGAAAAGCTCATGGCCGGAACCGGGGCCAAGGATCGTTCAGTGGATTTTGGCGACCTGGGCGTGGACGCGCTTTTTGTGGACGAGAGCCACGAGTTCAAAAATCTCAGCTATACCACAACCATGAATGTGTCGGGCCTTGGCAATATCACGGGTTCCGCAAAGGCCCTCGATATGTTCATCAAGTGCCGGTATCTGCAAAAAAAGCACGAAGGCCGGGGCGTGTATTTCATGACCGGCACCCCCATCAGTAATACCATTGCCGAGGTCTACACCCTGCAACGCTATTTGCAGTCTGATGAGCTGAAAAGCAAGGGCATTGAGTATTTTGACGCATGGGCTTCCACCTTCGGGCAGATTACCAATGGCTGGGAATTGGACGCCACCGGCGTGAATTATAGGCTTAAATCGCGTTTTTCCAGCTTCCAGAACGTGCCGGAATTACTTTCAATGTACCGCACCTTTGCGGACGTGGTGACGAAAGGCGATTTGGACGAGCAGGCAAAACAGGCTGGGCTGCGGCCTTTGACGCCCCCTTTAACTGATGGCAAGCCTTTCAATCATGTGGTGGAGCGTTCAGAGGTGCAGGCCAGCTATATGACGGAAATCATCGACCGCATGGAGCACCTGCCCAAAGACCCGCGCATCGACAATCCCCTGAAAATCACCAATGACGCCCGAAAGGCTGGGCTGGATTATCGCCTCATTGACCCGGAGGCTGGGGACTATGACGGTTCCAAGGCCAATGCCGCCGTGGATCGCATCTATCAGATTTGGCAAGACACGGCGGCGGACAAGGGTACGCAGCTCGTGTTCTGCGATTTGTCTACACCCAAGGGAGGCTCGGCAGCACCTGCCCCTGCGACTTCACACACTCAAAAGTTGGAATTTGTGGAAGAAGACTTTGCCGCGCAGGTTGATACGGAGTCAGGCACGGAGTCCAGTGTGGACTTTGGCACGGAGTCAGCCACGGAGGATGACCCGGCAAATGCAGAACCTGGCGAAGACCCGCTGGACTCTGGCGACGATGACGGCGAATCCACGTTAGTGGATACCGGTGAAGACACATCCGTGGCCGCAGACATGGACGCTTGCGTTGCCGCTGGCTCTCGCTTCTCTGTCTACGACGACATGCGGCGCAAACTCATAGAGCGTGGTATTCCCGCTGATGAGATTGCCTTCATCCACGATGCCAATACCGACATGCGCAAGGGCAAGCTCTTTTCCGACATGCAGGCTGGACGGGTGCGGGTTCTGCTGGGTTCCACGGCCAAAATGGGCGCAGGCATGAATGTGCAGAAACGCCTTGTGGCCGCGCATCACCTGGACGCGCCCTGGAGGCCCAGCGACCTGGAGCAGCGCAACGGGCGCATCATTCGCCAAGGCAATAGCCTGTATGAGCGCGACCCTGACAAATTTTCCGTAGGCATCTATTATTATGCTACAAAGCAAACATACGACAGCCGAATGTGGCAAGTAATAGAGCAAAAAGCCGCTGCCATTGAACAATTCCGCAAGGGGGACTTGCTCCAGCGCAATATTGACGATGTGCAGTCCGAAGCTGCTAACGCGGCGGATATGAAGGCTGCGGCCTCTGGCAACCCGCTCATACTTATGCAGGTGAAGCTGGCCAGTGACCTACGCAAACTGGAAGCCCTGTATTCACAGCATCAACGGTCGCAACACCGCCTGCGGGATCGACTGAAGTGGCTTGGAGCTGCCGAAGGTCGCCTTGCCAAGGCGCAAGCGGACTATGCGGCCAACTGCGGCCTGCGTGACGGTAACACCCGCGTGTTCACCGAAAAGGGCAAGGAGCGCATCCGACTGGAGTGGCTGAAGGACGGCAAGCTGCTGACTGAAAAAAATAGTGAGCAGATCCAAAACATTCTGCGAGACGGAGTGAAGGACATTACACGGGAAGCACGGGCAAAGCCCATCTTGGGCAAGTACCGGGGCTTTGAAGTGGCCATGCTGCGTTCATCACTTGGGGCTGGCGGTGACGGCTTCCGCCTTGCTCTCAAGGGCATGGGCGAACAGGAATTTCAGCCGGAGAACTTGGTCTACGGCTTTGACGAAAAGTTCAGTCTGTCCGGCATGTTTCAGCGTCTGGACAATTTTCTGGAAAAAGGGCTTGATCAATCCTTCCAGACCTATCAGGGCAATGTGCGTCAGGAAATGGCGGAACTGGCAACGGTTAAGGCCGCTCTGGGGCAGGAGTTCCCGCAACAGGATGAACTGGCCCTGGTGCGTGAAAATCACAGTGCTGTCATGCGTGAACTGAAGCGTATGCAGGACGAGCCGGGCTATGTGAGTGAGTGGGAGCCGAGGGCAGTTGTTTTGCAAATGGCTGTTCCAAACCTGCAATCACGTCCAAAATCTGCTTAAAATCTGTGCTCAATTTGTTATTCTACTCCTTATAATTATGTATATTTTTTTATTAACAATATTAACATATTAAATAAAGATATTTTATTTACTTAATTTGTTAAATGCAAATTAATTTCATTTCTAACCAAATTATAAAATTCAGAATTTTTATGTGTCATTGGAGGAGTTACGTGTTCGATGCCTGTATCTTTTAAAATTTGGTCTCTACATTCTAATGAAAATTTTTGTAAATACATGAATACAAAATGTGGAGTCCAAAAGACAGGCTTAACTTTCCAATGTATATAAAAATTTGACCAGTCATTTATTTTAGAAATAGATATCATATATTTATTAAATTTATCGCTTGTTGAATTTTTTTCGCTGCATTTTTTTATGCAGTTAATAGCAATGCCTATTGGTATATAGTTTCCGTCTACACTTATAATTATATCAAATGTTTCTCTTATCCACGATTCAATGTAACAACGCAATGCAAACACTGAAATGTTGACAGAATCATAAAAAGCGTCTCCTGTATACAGAAGTCCACGTATTCCAAATATCATATCAAGATTACTTCTAATTGGATTTACGCCGCCACGCGGAAGTTTTCTAAGTTCAGATTCTTCTAATTTTCCAAAGGAGAGAATATATTTCCAAAGCAAATCACAAAATCCGTAATACATAGGTTCAAGAAACGAAAAAAAACGCTGTGGCCTCTCCAAAGCTGAAAGCCTCTTAGATTCAATCAGATATTTTTCAATTATTATATAAAAAGAAATAAAATTATCAATATAGTATCTTTCATGAACATTATTTACAAATTGCTTCTTTGACGAAAGGCAACAATTAGTTATTATTTCATTGCTGTCCGGCTAAGGGGTAACAAAAAAGTCCAAAATCTCAGCAGTATGTGGTATAAGAAGTTACCACAACAACTTGCCACACAAGGAGATTTTGGACTTGAGCCATCATACTACACTCTTCTCTCAACTGCTATCCCTGATACCGGGACATGTTTTTGAAAAACTCGAACGCAAGCACAAAACTGGCCGCTCTTCACGCCAATTTGGATTCAAGGAGCAATTCACCGTCATGGCCTTTATCCAACTCGCTGCAAGGCGCTCTTTACGCGATGGGCTTCGCGCCTTGGAGGCGGCCAAGAGACGGCTGTATCACCTCGGCTTGAAATCAGTAGCGCGTTCCACGGTTGCCGATGCCAACAATTCAAGGCCTGTGGAATTTTTCAAAGACCTGTTCGCTGAAATGTATGGCCTGTGCCATCTTCGTGCGCCTCGTCACAAATTCCGCTTCAAGTGCAAGCTGTACAGCATGGACGCCACCACCATCAGCCTATGCCTGTCCATCTTTCCCTGGGCGTCGTTCCGGCGGAACAAGGCTGGCGTGAAAGTAAATACCGTGCTTGACCACGATGGCTACATTCCCGCTTTTCTCGATATCAACAATGCCAAAACCCACGAAAGCCGCATGGCCAAAAGTCTTTCATTGCCAAAGGGTTCCATCGTCACCTTCGATAAAGGCTATATCTGCTATTCCTGGTTTCGCATGTTGACCGCGAAGGGCATTTTCTTCGTAACCCGACTGAAGAGCAATGCTGCCTATAAGCTCGTTGATCGCCGCGCCGTAGACCGGAAAACCGGGGTCACGTCCGATCACATCATTGACGTGAGCAGCCGGGGAAAAACCACTCGTCTACGCAGAATCGGCTATCGCGATGCGAAAACCGGCAAACGGTACGAATTTTTGACCAACCATTTCCGCCTGTCCGCCAAGACAATTGCTGATATCTATAAAGAACGCTGGCAAATTGAAATATTCTTCCGCGAAGTCAAACAAAATCTGCATATTAAAAGCTTTGTCGGGCGCTCGGAGAATGCGGTGCACATCCAGATTTATACGGCCCTGACCGTGTATTTACTCCTGGCCTATCAGAAATTCCTGAGCAAGCTTGGGCTGTCGGTGCAACAACTCTTCGAGCTCATTTGCTTGAATCTGTTCGGCAAGGATTCTCTGGAAGAACTTCTGAATCCGCGAAGACGAAAAACTATAAACACCTATAGTTATAGCCTGTTAGCTATGGGTGCTTAACCGGACAACATTGTTATTATTTGATGTCCATACATATTAAGCATATCATCTGGTAAAGATTGTGATTCAAGTTTTATATGCTTTAACCTTCCATTTCCAGTCAATTCTAAAATCTTAACTAAAATATCCTTATTCATGTGCATCTTGCTAATTATATCAGCATAAAATTCATTTAGCTTTGTATTATTATAGTCAAATTCAGTACTCTGCGCTATTCTAGATACGCCAATGAAATCACAAATCATTGTTGTTAACTCTGTATACAATTCTATTGTTCTTTGAGATTGCGATAAATACATATTTCATCCATTTATGAGCGTATTTGTAAAACAAAAAATACGTTCAGATTTATAGTTGGCATTGATCTACAATTCCGGCCTCAACCAGCACACAGCACTTGTTCCAGCACCGCGTACATATCCGTCAGGGGGAGTTTCGGGTGCACGGCTTGTCGGGCTTTGCGATGGCGTCCAGCCTTTCGGCAAGGTCACGGATGTGGGCCTTCTGCTCTTCGGGCGTAGCGGGACTCAAGGCAACCCAATCAAACCTAAAAATGCAACCTCTCGCTTGTCTTTTGATTTGAATTTATGGTCAAAAATCGAATCTACAGTTTCATTTTCCTTTTTTTCAGCAGCCCTAATGCTTTGAGGCGCAATAAGCTTTACGGGAACCCCCTGTTCAGTCGATGCAAATTGGATTGCTGCTTCATTTTTTACTCGTTCTGGGGAAAGGGAACCTTTGGGAGGTTTTGTTGCTTTAACAACGTGTACCTCCTCTATTTTGCGTTCCTTGATTATGCTTTTAAATTCTTGCACAATTTCGACCAAACATTTGGACGGGTCAGCAGATTGCGGTATTTTATAGACTTCTTTGTTAACGGACTCTAAGTTGGGTGTTTTTCGATCTCCGCTAACAATAGCCATTGTAATCTCATCAACACCGGGTTTGACAGCCAATATGCGCATATGCCGCTCCTTCTATATCATTTTCAATTCATTAAGGTCTTTCTCAGTCTTATCGAGAATGGCTTTATAGCAGTCATCACAATATCTTTTTTGATTGGTATGCGCCCCACCAACTTTAGGAATATCAATACACTTTTCACCCTTTGATAATTCCCTTTTGCAGCGCTTGCACTCCGATTTTCGCAAAACTTCAACCCTTTTTGGCTTGCCATTTGAGCTGCCAATAAGGGATGGAACAGGTCCTTTAGGTTTGGCTTTCTTCGTAGTCAGACTTTGCTTTCCGAAGTCGTCTTGTGAGTGGCTTGATGATGTCATCAAGGTTCTCCAATATTGCTTTAAAATCTTCCACGGTTGCAGAATTGCGAGATTTCCCTAGCCGTTTATTGAATTCGACATTCACCATCATCAACGCAGATATATAGTTGTTTTTCCCTGTAAGCTTTAAGCTTGCATACTTACGGGGAATTTCCAGACCGTTCATGTCCAATTGAACATGATTGAGTAGAATTTTTGCAAGTCGTTGAGCTTGCTCATGGAGCCTTTTTTTGGCCTCTTCCCACTCTTTTTGTGGCTGTACGAGAAATGGCTCCGCAGGTGCAACTTTTGTGAGGCTCGGATTTTGGCTACTTTTTACAATGCCCTCTGCTTGAGATTCATCAAGACCCAAAAGCTTCAACCTTTCGCGAAGTTCCTCAATTATGTGTTGCTCCTCAACTGTTGTAAAATCTTCTTCCCAAATAGCATCAACAATTTCATTATGAACTACAACTTTTTCTCCAGCCCGTAACCGCGTTGAACCGTTTAAAACATCCCTCGAAACTTCTGGCTCTTCGCCACCAATGACTTTATCCCAAAAAGATTGATCGTCATTCTCAAACTGCTTAAATTCTTTAAGCCTTTGATCCAGATTCATGCCAAGGTGAGTGACTATGTGCCCCAGATTGTCTGGGTGTCCAGGATCATTTTGAACAATGACCCTCATTATCCTGCCTACAAACTGGATATAAGGCGCAAGGCTTCTAAATGGACGAAATATAGCTGCGACACTTAATTTTTGGTGATCAAATCCTTCGCCTAGCATTTGAACTTGAATAATACAATCAAGTGTCCCATTTCTCAGCGCTACCAGAATAGCATCCTGCTCATCCTGCTTTTGTTTGCTATGAATAACTTCCGCAGTAAAACCTCTCTCTATATATAGCGATCTAATTTCTTTTGCATGATTGATAGAACATGCGACAGCAATAAGTTGGTGTTGCGTTCCGCTCATTCTTAATTCTTCAAGCTTGCCCAAGCTGTTATCAACGATATGTTTGTTGCACAGTGGAGCCAAAGCAACCCCTCTACTAAACCAGTCATCCTCCTTAAGTTTCAATATTTCTTCTAATGTGTAAATTTTTCCACGTTCATCTTTAAATCCCAACTGAATTTCCGATGGGGCAACGTAACTTGCTTTAAGTCTTTTGACATAGCCTTTTAGCGAAGCACTCCTAAATGGGTATCTATATATAAGTTCTCCGCTCAATTCTTGCCTGTCACTCCTAAAAGGAGTTGCTGTCATCAGTATTATTTTAGCTTTTGGAAACCTATCAATGACCTTTTGCCAGCTTGCGGCAGCACTATGATGCGCTTCGTCAACAATGATCATATCAAAAAAATCATCACTAAATTGCGCTAACCATTTCTCAGAATTGGTCGCAAGTTGTTGGACATTTGTTATAACTATATGAGATTTTGTTGCAGTGCTTATATTTCCTGTGTCAAGGGTACATGCCAAAGGGCCTGCCAACATTTGTTCTGGAGCCAGAACTTTTGCTTTACGCCAAAAACACTTTTGGCGGTTGGTTACATCCATTGATTCATAAAGACCGTCTTTAATGGTCAAGTTGGGAGCAATTACTATGACTCGTCCACTTGCAATCCCTAGTGGAAGAATAGAAGCAAGGCCGGTTTTTCCGCAACCTACAGGAATCTGTATGATAGCTCTATTTTTACCGGATTTGAAAAAGTCATACGCTTGTAGGTATGCACTTTTTTGAGGCTCGCGAAGGAGATCATTTTCTTCAATGTTAAAGTCAATATTGGTAAAGAATGTTTCCACCGGCTGATTCGATCTGGCCCATGCATCAAGTTCTTGTTTTTCAAAAGCCCATTTTTTGCCGATTTTACTTGCTGGCATTCTACCCTCTTGCGCCATAGCATATAATAGAGTTTTGCCTATTTTAAGGTAGGAAGCTGTTTCTTCCACCGACAACCAATTCTTATTTTCGGGGTTCATCTTTTGTCCTTCATATGGTATCAAATGATACTAAACGATAGATAGAATCGGGAGTGATGTCAACCTCCAAATTTGACTCTTTGCTTTACCGCACCATTATGCTTGGCGTTTTCATCCTTGTCCATTCACATCCCTCAATCCTTTGCCAGTGCTCCAGATACCGCTCATTCTTCGCCAGAGCCAAGTCTCCGGCCACGCTGAAAGCATAAGCAGCAGTGCGTTCGGCATAGCGTTGCCAGGCGCGGCCCTCGTTTTTCTCTCTGATGGTGGGGGCGCATTGGCGCACGGCTTCGGCCACGGCCTGCTGGCTATGGCCGGTGGCCCGCAGACGCAAGGCAATCATGGCATCCACCCGTGACAAATCTTCCAGGGCAAGGTGCTGGCGGATATTCGCATAGTGCGCGTAGTAGGCAGCGACTGAATCTCCAGAACGTGCATGTGTGGTCACGGGGCGGGGGGGTGTCTGTGGCTGCCGGGCCTTTTCTGCGGCGGCATATTCACGCTCAATTTGTCTGGCCAGTTCCAAAGCCTTTGCGCATTCACGCTTTTCGGCCTTAAGCAGTCTTACCTTGGGAAAGGAGCCATCCTCGCGCCTGTGTTTGGGCTTTAAGTTGCCGAAGCCTGGTGCTCGGTGCGGATGGATGCAGCCGGAGAGCTTTGGATCGCCATACTGCTTGTTGAGGCGCTCCGTGATCCGGTTGCCTACATCCCGATTGTGCGGGCTTTGCAGCTTGGGAATGGTGAGCACACATTGATAATTGCCCGGTGAACTTTCCAGCACTACAGCGGGCCGGAAGCCGTCCGCATAGAGCTTTTCCAGGCTCTCCCGCGTCATATCGTCAATAAGGATGTGATGTCTGTTCTCGGAAAGCGGTGTGTAATAAATGTTTTCGCCGCGCTGCTGTAGCCGGAGCATTTCGGGCAGGTGTGCGGCCAACTCCTCTGGAGTGAATCCTTGGGATGCTCCGCCCCTCTTGTCCAGAATGAAAACCTTTTTATCGCCATCCGGTTTCATGCGGATACAGGTCACACGGATGCGATCCGCATTCACAGCGGCAACATACTGCTGAAGCTGTTCATGCACAGGTGTGGATGGAGCTGTGGAGGGCTGTTGCACGGGCAGCTCAGTGCGTTGGGGTTGGATACGGAATCTGTGCCGCCAGCGGTCGGCTTGCGTGTGCAGACCACGCCCGCGCAACCAGGTTTCAAAGCGAGGCTTGCCTGCTTTCGGAGTTTTCTTGCGGCCAAGCTGCTGTTGGAGCTGGTGCCATTCTCCGCGTTGACGCACTTTCAGGCGGTGCCTTTCGGCGTTGAGCACGGGCAGCCCGCGTTTGCCGAGGCCGCCCAAAATCTGCTTTCGTTCGCTGCGATGTCGGGCTTTCATAGCTTCAAGTTGTTGCTGTTTTTTTGCCTCATTTTGGTCCAAAGCAGGCATAGAAATGTCTTTCTGATACTGCCGCCATTCTTCCAAATTTACCTCGCTTACTGGTTCGGGCTGCATTTTTTCCAGAGGCGGTGGGGTTTCTGCTGGCATAAATTCCCCAAGCCTTTTGCACAGTTTGCTCATGCCAAAATCACGATCTATGGACGAAGCCTTCACGGCTTTTTCACCCACAAAAACGATGCCCCCGGAGCCTTTCTTTTCAAAACGCAGACCTTTTTCAGCAAGTTTCTGATGCAATTCCGGCCAGGAAGTCGCGTTTTTAATGATGTCATGCCCTCGTTCCTGGGCAATTCGTTGGGCGGATTTTTCGCCAGTGGCGTGTTCAACGGCCATTGCTTCCTGTCGGGGCTGAATTTTTTTTGGCCTCATGTTTCGAGCAAGCTCGCCGTTTTCTAACACCGAGTAGCGGGAATTTGCTTCGCTTGCCCAGCCCTGCTTGTGTTCCACCAGAGCGACGATTTTATGGGCCTCTTCTTTGTCGAAACCTTTGTGCGGTTGCACCGCTTTTCCGGTCACGGGATGCATCCGATTGATCGCAATATGGACGTGATAATTTTCGGTATTGTAATGCAAACCGTAGACGGCCTGGTGCCCGACAAGGCCCATGCGCTCTAGAAAAATATCCACCAGTTCATCCACCTGGGCGCGGGTTGGCTGCTCGTGTTCCTGCCACGAAAATACCCAATGACTCACTGGCATTTTGCTGTGGACGCTCTCTTGGGCCAGCGCAATCATCTCCACTTTCTGGCCATTGTGCGTGGCGGCGAAAAAGTTTCTGCTCCCGGCGTGGGCGATTTTCTCTTGCGCATTGGTATTGTGCGGATAGCGGATATAATCCACCAGGTCGCCAATTTGCCAGACCTTGGGCTTATCCGTGTCGGTGTACTTCACCTTCTTGACGATCACGGTTTTGTGCTCCCCAACCTTTCAATTGTGCGGCCCAAAATCCGCAGTGTTTCTTCTTGCTCTTCCAGGTGCTCACGGCTGGCTCCTGCCTGCCGCAGTGTTTCAAAATGATGCTTGAGCAAGCCCCCGATACGGCGCAATTCACGGACTGTGGTCATGTCCGTTTGCGCCACCACTGGCCTGCCGCCAAAGCCGCGACGCCGGAGGCATTCGGAAACCGAAAGCCCGGCCAGGCTGGCTTGTTCCTCAAGCTGTTTTGCTTCGCCTTCTGACACCCAGAGGGTGTACCGCTTATGGTATTTGCGCTTTGGCTTTCCCATGCCTTTTCTCCTGTCTTTTGGCTTAGCGCGTGAGAAGCCTGCGCCGAATGCGCTGCCTTTGGGAGTCCAGAGGGCGCAAGCCCTTTGGCAGGATAGTAGTTGGCGTCAGACAACTACCATCCTGCCACGAAGAACCCACAACAGGGAGTGGCGTAATGACAGGGATTGAATATTTGTGCTATGCTGTCGGGAAATTCCAAGAATGGAGGCAAACATCAATGGCAGTGAAGACCAGAATACCGATGGAAAAGATTATGGCGGTCAAAAAAAAGCTCCAGAAACTTCCTACAAAAGAGACGGGGAAAACCCGCGAGGAAGCTCTGGAAATACTGGCTGGTGATTTTCAGGAGGCTTTGAAGAAGGGCTATTCCGTGAAGGAAATACGCGAGATTTTGGGCGAAGAAGGGGTTACATTGGCGTTGTCGAAAGTGGCAAAGTAGGCATTTTAGAGCATTCCACCAACTTGGGCGTACACGGCTAGTGTCTGTCATATCATGCTAAACACGGTTAAAATGGCATGGTGGTCTTGACTTTTTGCCTTGTCTTCAATAAAATTAGCGTAATACATTACAAACCACAGATGTCTACGAGTTAAGGAAGGGTGGAGTAAAAATCATGGAAGACAGATGGTTGTCTGTAGATGAAATCGGTGAATATTTAGGTGTTAAACGCGATACAATTTACAGATGGATCAGTGAAAAGAATATGCCTGCCCACAAAATAGGTCGTCTCTGGAAGTTCAAAAAAGGCGAAACCGATGAATGGGTGCGAACAGGTGGCGCAAACGATGCTAGTGCAGGACATGATGAAAAAAAATAACTATCTTTCCGCCTTGGGCTTCAATATGGGATTGGGGGGAGCCCATATTTCGCGCACGATGATGCTCGAAGAATTAAGCATCTTGCTTGCTCATACAAGTCGGATAGATGCAGAAAAAAAAGAATACCTCCACGCGATCATTGCTGAAAACTGCCTTGGAAAACGTTCGGCAAAAACCCGCACTCTCACTGGCAGATATCTTGTGGATTTGTACTCTCTTGACTATAAAAATATTCTTTTTAGATCCCTGTTATATTTTTGGAATCGTGACATAGCCGCCAGACCATTACTGGCTTTGCTCTGTGCCTATGCTCGTGATCCTGTTTTGCGTGTTGCAGCTCATTATATTTTGAATCTTCCTGAAGGAACTGTGCTTACTCGCGAATCGCTAGAAGAGTTTATTGACGCACAAAAGCCAGGACGCTTCAGCAAAGCCACCTTGAAGTCCACCGCTCAAAACATCAATGCAACCTGGACTAAGTCGGGGCATCTGAGTGGCCGTGCCAAAAAAGTGCGGGGGCGGGCCAATCCAACTGCCGCAAGCGTTTCGTATGCCATGTTTCTTGGCTACCTTACTGGTCTCCGGGGGCAAACTCTTATCCAGTCCGAATATGGTAAACTTCTAGATTGCCCGCTTGGTAAAATCATTGAGCTGGCTGAAGAAGCTTCGCGCAAGGGCTGGATCGATCTCAAACGGGTTGGTGAGATCATCGAAATCGGATTCCCCAAATTGATCAGCCAACATGAATTGGAGCTGCTCCATGAACAGGATTAAACGGCTGACACAATCCTACAGCAAATTTATTTCGATTCCGTGGCGAAACGATGCCGCCGCCGCACAACGTGTGATTTTTTGTGTCTACAATGAGACTGAAGAACGCTGGCTTAGGGCCAAGATAGATGAATTTGAAATTGCCACCCGGCAGGCAGGTCATGAGTGGGGTATTTTTGACCTGACCGATACTTTTGCTGCCTGGTTGACTTCCCAGCGCTATGCCATCAGCTATTTTCAAAAGCCACACCTCTTACCGACTTTGTTGCCCAAATACCTCAGTTATATTGTTGCAGAATTTGATGGATTCCTGCAAAAAAAAGCATTCGGTGCAGAATCTGTTATAGCACTGAAAGGTGTTGGTTCATTATTTGGATTTTTGAAAGTAAAAGATGTGGTTGATGCGTTGGCCCCTCTGGTTTCAGGGCGTCTGTTGGTCTTTTTTCCCGGTAGTTTTGAAAACAACAACTACCGGCTGTTGGATGGCTATGACGGGTGGAATTATCTTGCGGTGCCCATAACTGCTGATAAGGAATTTTGAATAAAGGATAGCTGATGTACAATCACGACATTTACCAAAAAGACCCCGCCACCCGAAAACTTGTCAATGAAGGTGTGGCCAGCGTTAATGATGAAACAACCAGTCATGCGCTCTCAGTGCTTCGCTATGAGCTTGAAACATTTGTTTGCGATGGTCAGTACGAAAAAGGAATGTCGCATATCCTTGAAACCTACTTAAAAAATACCAACCAAGCGCAACAGCCGGGAGTGTGGGTAAGCGGCTTTTTTGGGTCGGGTAAGTCCCACCTTGTAAAGATGCTTCGTGCGCTTTGGGTGGACACAACTTTTGCAGACGGGGCCACAGCTCGTGGCATAGCCAACCTGCCGCCGGGAATCAGTGATCTATTAAAAGAGCTCAGCACGCAAGCCAAACGGCATGGGGGCCTGCACGCCGCATCTGGAACCCTTGGCTCAGGAGCCAGCGGTAGCGTGCGACTGGCACTTTTGCGTATCATTTTCAAATCTGCAGGGCTGCCAGAGCAATACTCTGTGGCGCGCTTTGTCATGTGGTTGCGTCAGGATGGTATTTATGAACAAGTGCGCAACCATGTAGAGCAAAATGGCTTTAACTGGCAAGAAGAGCTGGATAACTTCTATGTAGCAGAAGGGCTTCACGCCGCATTAATGCAGGCCAAGCCCAAACTTTTTGCTACGCCAGAATCCTGCGTGGAAACTCTGAACAATCTCTATCCCTATGTTCAGGATGTTTCGAGTGACGACATGCTCAAGGCAATTCGTCAGGCCCTGACAAAGGATGGCAAGTTTCCCTTGACTCTGATTGTGCTTGATGAAGTGCAACAGTTTATCGGTGGCAGTGCAGAACGCTCCATTGAAGTGCAGGAAATGGTTGAAGCCATTTGCCAGAATGTTGGTGGAAAAATTTTGTTTGTGGGCACGGGGCAAACAGCCCTTACCGGCGTTGCACTTCTGGCCCGGTTACAGGGGCGTTTTACTGTGCGGGTTGAACTTTCAGACGCAGATGTGGATGCAGTTATCCGCCAGGTAATTCTGGCTAAGAAGCCAGAAGCCAAGTCGCAAATCGAACAGATCATGCAGACAAATCTGGGAGAAGTTTCACGGCATCTTGCAGGCACTACCATCGGGCACATGCAAGACGATATTCAGCACTTCTCACAAGACTATCCCATTTTGCCCGTGCGTCGCCGTTTTTGGGAAAATACACTGCGGGTTTTGGATCAGACTGGCACCGAAAGCCAGCTCCGTAACCAGCTCAGCATGATCCACAAGGTTATTCAAACCAACCTGAATGAACCCTTGGGGCATGTTGTCCCGGCTGACTATCTTTATTTTGACTCTGCCGACAAATTGCTCCAGTCGCGTATATTGCCTCGCAAAGTGCATGAAAAAACCATCACCTGGAGTAAAGGGACAGACGACGAAAAACTCATGGCCCGCGCCTGTGGCCTGGTTTTTCTGATTAACAAACTCGGCAGCCAGAACCAGGAGCTTGGCATTAAAGCCACCATTGATACCCTGGCCGACCTGTTGGTAGAAAATCTTTCGCAAGGCAGTGGCGCGTTGCGCAGCAAGCTGCAAAGCCTGTTGGCGCACTGCGAACTGCTTATGCGTGTGGGTGATGAATATCGCATACAAACTGAAGAAAGCACGGCGTGGAATGACGAATTTCTCAGCCAGCAAGCCGCGTTATCCAACGAAGCACACCGAATTGACGCAGAACGTGAAGATCGTATCCGTAAAAAATTTGGTGATGTTGTGCGCAAGCTATCCTTGATGCACGGTAGTTCAAATGTTCCTCGCGACATTCACCCAGTCTTTGATACTCAGCTCCCAGCAGATGCCCATCAGCGTCTGTGTGTTTGGGTGCGTGATGGGTGGAGTTCGGATGAAAACTCTGTGCGAGCAGATGCACGGCAGGCAGGTAATCAATCTCCCACAGTGTTTGTGTTTATACCAAAACGCTCTGCTGATGACCTGCGCACCCATCTTATCAACTACAAAGCCGCCACGGCTACCCTAGACAAGCGCGGCGTACCAAACACCCCCGAAGGCACAGAAGCGCGGGCGGCTATGGAAACCACCAAGCAAGGCGCGGAAGGTAAAATTCGTGAATTGCTTGATGAGGCATTCTCTGGTGCTCGCATCTTTCAAGCGGGCGGTAATGAGATGCTGGGTAACGACCTTCAGGAAATGGTGCTGGAAGCTGCCAGCAATTCGCTCCAAAGGCTGTATCCGCAGTTTCCAATTGCTGACCATCCACAATGGGCAAAGGTATACGAAAAAGCCCAAAGGGGAGCACCCGATGCCCTGAAAATTGTGGGTGATGAAGGCGAACCTGCCAGAAATCCTGTTTGCAAAGCTATTCTTGGCTTTCTTGCGGCAGGAAAAAAAGGTGTTGATATCCGCACCTGCTTTGAATCCTCGCCATATGGTTGGTCGCGTGATGCTGTGGATGGTGGCCTACAAGTGCTGCTGATTGCAGGGCTCATTCGGGCTCAGGACGAGCGTGGGCAAACCCTTGACCCTAAAGAGCTGGAGCGCAAGGCCGTGGGCAAGGCCTTCTTTAAGGTGGAGTCTGCCACCATTACCACAGCGCAGCGCATACAATTACGCAAACTCTTCCAGAAGCTTGGCTTGACCGCCAAGCAAGGTGAAGAACTTGCCTGTGTCCCGCAGTTTCTGCAAAAGATGCTGGAGCTTGCGGAACAGGCTGGTGGGGATGCTCCCAAACCCCAGAGTCCAGATACAGCGTTTTTTGACGGAGTAAGGCTCACCGCAGGTAATGAACAGCTTCTTGCCATCTATAACCTTCGTGACGAGCTTGCTCATAGTATCGACAACTGGACAGACTTGTCTGGGCGCATAACTTCGCGCTGGCAAAGCTGGCTGGCGCTGAAACAGCTTGCTGGTCATGCCGCCAACTTGCCAGAAGCAGAAGTAATCGTGGCCCAGGTGCAAATTATCGAGAACAAGCGCCAGCTATTGGACGAACCTGATGCCATAGCCCCACTTTGCGCCAGTTTAACGCAGCTTTTGCGTGAAGAACTGAACCGACTGGATAACGAATACTCTTCTGGCCATGCCGCAGGCATGAAAAAGTTGGCAGATGATGCAAACTGGCAGCAGCTTGATCAAAATCAGCGTCACCAGCTTTTGGCGGAGCAAAGCCTGCAAGGAAACGCCCGCCCGGTTGTTGCGGTGCAAACCACGGCAGATGTGCTGAACACGTTGAAATATTGCACATTGAATATGTTTAACGACAAAGTGGCGGCTATGCAGGGGCGTTTTGAGAAAGTGCTTCAGGGTGCAGCGGAGCTGTGCGAACCGGAAGTGCAGTTTGTACTATTGCCGCGCCGCACCTTGAAAACGCCTGATGAAATTGACGCTTGGGCAGATGAAGCCAGGCAAGTAATGAAAGCAGCCCTGAGCAACGGGCCTGTTGTGATAAAATAGGGGGGAGTATGATTTCTTCACTCACGATAAAGAATTTTAAAAGTTACGCTGAAGCGACCCTTCTATTGTCAAAGATGACGTTCCTGATTGGCCCTAACGCTTCTGGGAAAAGTAATGCCTTAGAAGCCTTACGGCTTTTGAATTGGTTGGCAAAAGGAAGTCGTCTGGATGATATCGAGCGCAATATTCTTGGTGCAGACACGCTCATCCGTGGACAAGCCTCAGATTTGTTTCTTGACGGCGATGAGAGCCTGTCACTTGATTGCTTTATTCCAACGGCTGAAGACGGCTGGAGCTTTTTCCATATTGCCTTCGGTTTGATTTCTGGCAGGCTGACCCTCACTGCGGAATCGGTGTCCAGCCCAGTAGAAAATTTGCCGCTTTATACAGTTGATGGAGCACCAAAAATTCATACCAATACTGTATCAGTTCTGTACAATAATTTTAAAAAAGGGAAACACAAACCTCATATTACTTGCTCAAATCAGCAAGCAATATTTTATCAGCTCGAAACGCCAGGACGTTTTGGTAAAGAGCATGAAAAATCACAAAAATTAATACCTGCCGTAACAAAATCTATTCGTGAAACATTACAGAATATTGTCTTCCTTGACCCTCGTCCCGCATCAATGCGTTCTTACGCTTTTGCAAGCAAAGACGACGAGATAAAAGAAGATGGATCAAATGTTTCAAGTGTTCTTTATCGAATTTGCAATCAAGGTGAAACGCATAAAAAAGAACTTCTTTCATTCATTTGTTCGTTACCGGAGCAAGATATTACAGATATTTCTTTTATAAAAACAGAGCGAAATGATGTGATGGTGCGATTGCACGAGTCGTTTGGTGATAAAGAACGTGTTGTAGACGCTCCACTTTTATCGGATGGAACCTTGCGAGTCCTATCTATTGCGGCGACATTGTTTAGCACTCGTGAAAATGGGCTCGTCATTATAGAAGAAATCGATAACGGCGTGCATCCAAGTCGAGCGGAAACACTAGTAAGCCAAATTCTGCATATTGCTTCAACTCGTAACCTTCATGTTCTCATTACTTCTCATAATCCGGCACTGCTTGATGCCGTACCAGATGAAGCATTGGGTGATGTGCTATGTTGTTACCGTGATCCTGCCACCGGATACAGTCAAATAACACGCCTTGATAGATTAGAACGCTACCCAGAGCTGATTGCACAGGGAACTTTGGGACAGCTTGCAACAAAGCGTATTTTGGAACGCTTTTTAAAGGACAATACGACTTCGCAAGAACGCAAAGCTGCGGCCCTGTCTTGGCTGGACGATTTAAAGCAAGAGGGGGCTGCCCAATGAGTGCGGTATGCCTGATTGACACCACTATTTTTGCAGAAATATTGAATATCCCCGGCATGACAAGTCGGCGTGATGAAATATTTGAATCTCTTCAGCAAAAAATAGATGCCAATGAATCCTTATTTCTGCCTATGGCGACAATTTTAGAAACAGGCAATCATATTGCACAGAATGGCGATGGTGTACAGCGCCGTAAGTGCGCAGAGCGTTTTGTGGAACAGGTACAAAAAGCTCTTGATGGAACAATTCCATTTACTCCACTCAGCTTTCCCACAAGAGAAGATATGCAAAAATGGTTGGCAAGTTTTCCTGACTCTGCCATGCGCGAGTCGGGAATAGGTGATTTATCCATCATCCACGACTGGGAACACCAGTGTGAGCTCCATCAAGGGCGTCGGGTCTATATTTGGTCACTTGACGCACATCTTTCCGGCCATGACCGTGCTGCAAGGATTTAACCTATGCCCACCCTCGACAGAACTCTCCGCAGCCGCCTGGAACGCACCATCAGGGAAGCACGTCTCATAGCGGAAACAGCAGCCCATGCCGCGCTGGGTCAGCTTGGCGTGGACGAGCAAACCGTGCCCGCGCACGTTGCCGAGCCGCAACGCGAGTTGCGCCGCCGTTTGCGGGCGCATGGCAGGCAGCCTGGGGATGCCCTGAACGGCGATAAAGTGCAGAACATGGATCGCCTGGTGGAAGAAGTCGCCTACGAGCACTGGCACCGTATGCTCTTTGCCCGCTTTCTGGCCGAGAACAATCTGTTGATGTACCCAGACCCGGATGATCCGGTGCCGGTGACGCTTGAAGAATGTGAAGACCTGGCCGCCGATGAAGGTGCAGCCAATGGCTGGGAGCTGGCCGCCCGTTTTGCTGCCCGCATGTTGCCACAAATTTTCCGGCTGGACTCTCCTGTTTTCCAACTGGCCCTGCCTCCTGAGCACCAACAGGGGCTGGAGCGCCTGCTGGCAGCCTTGCCGCAAGAGGTGTTCTCCGCTTCCGACAGCCTGGGCTGGGTATACCAGTTCTGGCAGGCAGACAACAAAGAGCGCATCAACAGCGCAGAAGTCAAAATAGGCGCACGCGAACTGCCCGCCGTGACCCAGCTCTTCACTGAACCGTACATGGTAAGTTTTTTGTTGGATAATGGCTTGGGGGCATGGTGGGCCGCCCGGCGTTTGAGCGCCGAAGACTTGAAAAATGCCGCAAGCGAGGAAGAATTGCGCCAAAAGGCCGCCATTCCCGGTGTGCCCTTGGAATTTCTGCGTTTTGTTAAACTGGATGAGGGCGGCTGGGCATTGGCGGCTGGCAGCTTTGAGGACTGGCCCAAGACATTGGCAGAACTCAAACTGCTCGACCCCTGCTGTGGTTCCGGGCATTTTTTGGTGGCCGCCTTTTTGATGCTGGTGCCCATGCGCCGCGAGTTGGAGGCTCTGACCACAGAACAGGCCATAGACGCGGTGCTGCGGGACAATATCCACGGTCTTGAGCTGGATCAACGCTGCGTGGAGCTGGCGGCCTTTGCGCTGGCTTTTGCCGCGTGGACATATTTTAACCCTGATCCAGCCACTACCTTTGGTTTTGGCCCCGGCTTTGCGGGGTGGAATCAGGGCACCTGGGCAGCAAGAGCGGGCTATCGGCCTTTGCCTGCATTGAATCTGGCCTGTTCCGGCCTGAATGTCACAGCGGATAAAGCCCTGTGGACGGGCCTTGCCAAGCCCCAGACAGCGCTACGCAATGCGCTGGACTTGCTCTATGACGAATTTCGGCAGGCCCCGGTGCTGGGCTCGCTGCTCAACCCTTCGGCATCCATTGCCGCACGGCTTGTGGATATGGCGGAACTCCAGCCCGCCTTGCAGCAAAGCCTGCAAGGGGAAGACGGCACAGCCTACGAAGCCGCCGTGGCCGCACAAGGCCTTGCCAGTGCCGCTGCCTTGCTGGGCAAGCAATACACCCTTGTCATCACCAATGTTCCCTATCTGGCCCGTGGTAAACAGGGGGATGCCCTGCGTGAGTTTTGCGAAAAACACTACCCCGAAGCCAAGAACGATCTTGCCACTGTCTTTCTGGAACGCTGTCTGGGTTTGTGCGCCACGGGCGGTACGGCCAGCATTGTGTTGCCGCAAAACTGGCTGTTTTTGACTACCTACAAAAAATTTCGTGAAAAGCTGCTCAAACAGCATGTGTGGCATACTGTGGCGCGATTGGGGGAAAAAGGCTTTGAGTCAACGGCCGCTGCGGGTGCATTCGTAGCAATGCTGACCCTCAGCCGTGGCAAAGCCTCCATGCCTGTGGGGGGCCTCATGGGTGAAAAGCCCAAGGCCCACTTCTTGCGTGGGTTGGATGTTTCCAAAGCTCCCACCGCGCAGGACAAGGCCGATGGTCTGCGCGTGGAAGCTGTGCAGGGCGTGGAACAGGCAAAGCAGTTGGAGAACCCGGATGCACGGGTGGCGTTGGGGGAAGTAACAGGGGAGTTACTTGAGAAATATGGGTTGGCATATATTGGCCAGCGTAGTGGGGACGGTTTAAGATTTATTCTATTCCACTGGGAGTTTGGTTGTATATCTCAGGGGTGGGAAAAGTTTAGTACAACTGTAGATGGCACTACACCATACTCTGGGAATACCCAATGCTTCCTCTGGGAAAACGGAAAAGGTCAACTTGCAGAATATCAAGCAGAGCTTGCACGGACTCAATATGCAAGTGGTGGCTGGAAACAGGGCTGGCAAGCATGGGGAGTGACAGGAGTCCGTATTTCTCAAATGCGTGTACTTCCTGTAACAATTCACCACGCCTCTCACTTTGATAATAATACGGCAACTCTTGTGCCTCACAACCCCGCGCACCTCGCCGCTATCTGGTGCTTCTGTTCCTCTCCGGAATACAATGAAGCAGTGCGCCGTATAGATCAAAAACTTAACGTCACCAACGCCACCCTTGTCAAAGTCCCCTTCGATCTCGACCACTGGACAGCCGTAGCCGCCGAAAAATACCCCCACGGCCTGCCCAAGCCCTATACCGATGACCCCACCCAGTGGATTTTTCACGGGCACCCCTGCGGCTCGGTAGTTTGGGATGAGCAAGCCAAGTGGACAGCCCACGGCCCGCTGCGGCAGGACTCTACAGTGCTGCATGTGGCCGTGGCCCGCCTGCTGGGTTATCGCTGGCCCGCTGAACTGGATGCGGACATGGAGCTGTCCGAAGAACAGCGCCAGTGGGTAGAGCGTTGCGAAGCCCTTTTGCCCCATGTGGACGACGACGGCATTGTGTGCATTCCCCCGGTGCGCGGGGAAGCGGCAGCAGCCGACCGCCTGCTGGATTTGCTGGTGGCCGCATACGGGCCAGAGTGGACAAATGCAACCCTTGCAACCCTGCTTGCCAATGCTGACCACGCGGGCAAAACGCTGGAAACCTGGCTGCGCGAAAAGTTCTTTGCCCAGCACTGCAAGCTCTTTCAGCATCGCCCCTTTATCTGGCATATCTGGGACGGCCTGCGGGACGGCTTTTCCGCCTTGGTCAACTACCATAAGCTGGACTACAAAAATCTGGAAACCCTCACCTACACCTATGTGGGCGACTGGATAAGCCGCCAGAAGCAAGACCTGCAAAACGGTCTTGATGGCGCGGGCGAACGCCTTGCCGCTGTCGAATCGCTCAAGAAAAAGCTGGAGCTGATCCTCGCGGGCGAAGCCCCCCATGACATCTTTGTCCGCTGGAAAGCGCTGGACAAACAGCCCATCGGCTGGAACCCGGACATCAACGACGGCGTGCGCCTGAACATCCGCCCCTTCCTCACCGTGCCTGACGTGGGCAAAAAAGGCGCGGGCATATTGCGCGACAAACCCAACATCAAATGGGACAAAGACCGGGGCAAGGATGTGGAATCCGCCCCCTGGTATCACCTGTTCAATGGCGACCGCATCAATGACCACCACCTGACTCTGGCGGAGAAGCAAGCCGCAAGGGAGTGATATTATGAACAGTTATACCAGGGCACGGTTTTGGAAGTGTGCGCTTCAAGTAAATCCTTCGGAGTATATACGCTTTCGAGGTGAAGACCACGGAATGCAAGAAGCAGAGTACAATGCTCAGTTGGTTCACTATGCCAAAGAAAACGCTATAAAAGTTATTGGTCTGGCACATCATGGAAGCGTGGAAGGTGCCGACGCCATAAGAAAAGCGCTAGGCGAAGAAGGCATTCTTGTCTTCCCAGGATTTGAGATAGCTTCAAGTGAGCAGATACATTTTGTTTGCTTATATTCTGAAGAAACAACGACAGAAGAATTGCATCGCTATCTTGGAGACTTGCAACTCCTTAACCCAAGTGATGGCATACGCCCTTCCTCTCTAAGCGCAAATCAGCTTATTGAGAAAGTTGTAAAAAAACACCACGGCTTTATTTATGCAGCACATTGCGTCAATGAAAGCGGACTTCTTAATAGAAAGAATCCACATATCTGGGAAAATCCTCTTCTTAAAGCTGCGCAAATAGCAGGCTCTATTGAAGACCTCAATGGGGTTGATGGCGATTTTTATCGCAAGGTTATTCTGAACAAGGAACCTGCCTATAAGCGTGAATATCCTATGGCAGTTATCAATGCAAAGGACGTAGCAAGACCTGAAGAATTGGCAGATTTAAGGGCTTCATGCCTCATAAAAATGACCAAGCCAGGCTTTGAAGCATTCAAATTGGCGTTTCAAGACCCTGAATCAAGGGTGCGTTTAAACAGCGATGTAGAAGAGAAATACTATTCACAATTGAAGTCTTTAAAAATAACAGGCGGCTACCTGGACGGTCTTTGTATTGAGTTTTCTGAGCATTTGAATGCCGTCATTGGTGGACGAGGCACTGGAAAGTCCACACTCTTGGAGTGTCTCCGCTATGTTTTAGGAAAAACCCCTATTGGCAAAAATGCTCAAAAACAACATGCAGAAATTATAAAAGAAAATATTGGAAAAAATAAGGCGCGTATTGACCTTTCCATACTCTCATCAGCCATGAACGGCCAACAATTTACCATATCACGGCGTTATGGTGAAAATCTAGTTGTGCTGGATGCAGAGGGTAGGCCTTCAAATTTTTCACCTGATGATTTGTTGCCTGGTATTGAGTTCTTCAGTCAGAACGAAATTTACGAAATAACCCAGGATCAAGAGGGCCAGCGTAAATTGTTGGAGCGTTTTTTGGATAGTGGACATGGCGAGCTTGAAGCCATCATCCGCGAAGCAATGACAAAGCTTGCTGAGAATCGTAAGCAGATTGTCCAGGCCAATAAGGATTTTCAGGCCTTAGAAGATCAGGTTGCGCGATTACCAAAAATTGATGAACAGCTTGGGATGTTTAAAAGCCTTGGAATAGAAGAAAAGCTCAAGGCTATTCCAGTGCTGGAAAAGTCAAAGCGCTTGTTAAACCGTGCAGTCGAGCAAGAAGGGGCAGCACTGCAAAAGGCAATACATACGCTTAAAGATAATTATCCTGATACCGCTTTCTTAAGTGATGCTGCTTTAGAAAATATTCCCCAAGCGGAGAACTTTAGAAAAATTAAGTCAGAACTAGATAGAATTCAGCCATATACTGAAGGATTGTTGGCGCAGTGGGTATCCTTTTATGAGGAAGCGCATAAAAGGATAAATACGGTAGCCCAAGAAATCATAGCTGCGCTAGCATCGGAAGAACGCGCACTTGAAGCTGTTTTCGCAGAGCTGCCAGCCAGTGCGGGTAAAAGTGGCCAGGAAATAGGTATGGAGTATCAAAAGCTTCTAAAAGAGCGAGAACGCATTATTCCAGCTCAGGCCACAAAGTCAACAAAAGAGCAGTATTTAAATTCACTCAAACAACAGCGTACTGCTATTCATAATGAGCTTTCTCAAGTCCGTGCAGAGCGTGCCGCACGATTTGAGCGTGCTTTAAAGAAAACCAACAAAAAATTAGATGGTAAATTAAAATTAACAGTGAAACCAGAGGCTGACCGCAAGCCGATGTTGAATTTTTTACTGGGATGCCACCTTGAAAATGTTGGAGTTGGGCGGTTAAGCTGGGTCGAGCAAGTGTCAGATTTTTCTCCCCTGAAGCTCTCAGGCTTCATACAGAGTGGCAGTGAGGCACTGAAAAGTGCAAATTGGCAGATTCCTCCTTCTGTAGCGGATGCTTTACCTCGCATGTCTCTGGAGCAGCGCTTGCAACTTGAAGAAATTGAATTGCCTGATCAGGTAAATATAGAACTGAACGTCAGTCATGGCGACGAAAAAAATTATAAAGACCTCAATAGGCTTTCTACCGGGCAACAATGCACAGCTATTTTACATCTCTTATTGTTGGACAATAAAGACCCACTTGTGATGGATCAACCTGAAGACAACTTAGACAATGCCTTTATTGCAGAGCGAATTGTCGCAGAATTGCGACGAGCCAAGATTTCAAGGCAGTTTTTGTTTGCCACCCATAACGCAAATATTCCTGTATTTGGAGATGCAGAATGGATAGGTGTATTTAGCGCTGATGATGGTAAGGGATGTATGCCTGAAGAATCGCAAGGGGCTATAGATGTGCCCGCCGTGCGCGATCAGGCTGCTGAAATTCTTGAAGGTGGCAAGGCGGCATTTACTATGCGCAAAGATAAATATGGCTATTGAGGTATTAGTGCATGACCATCCTTGACCATCTTCTCCAATCCTTACGCACTGCTGCCACTTTTAATCCAGAAGTGCAAGTCGCTCCTGTGTGCATTCTGTGGCCAGATCGTGAAAGGCAGTGGGAATCAGTGCTTCCTGTTCTTCAGGCATTGTTGTCAGAGCTTATGGTTCTTGGTGATTATGCCCCAGGACAGCGCACCGGGCCTGCCATCTGGCTGCGTTGTGCCCTAGCCGGGCATATTGACGCCACGCTGCCGCCAGAAGGCAAGACACCTATACTTTATTTGCCCGGTGTGAGCCGCCAGGATTTGCGTGCCGTGGAAAGCTGCCCTGATCACCTGAAGCCCTTGGCCGAATTGCAATATCGTGGTGTCATCTGGTCACAGATAAATGCCAAGGATTGGACAATTCTGGCGTATTTGAAATCCGATCAGGGTGGTCTTGGGCTGGACGTGGCGCAGGATAATGATGCCAAACAGGCGATGCAGTTGGTTCTTTCCAGGCTTCTTGAAGAGGATGTCAAACTACTCAAAGGCAAGCGCCTGGACAAAGATTACTTTAATACCCTGCTTACGGGCGGCGACCCTGTTCGTGACGTGCTGCAATGGCTTGACCAGGGCGATGTGTTTCGGGTCAACCGCAGTGACCACGAATGGAAGGCTTTTAATGAAGTATGCAAGTCAGGGCTTGCCTTTTTCCCTCAAAACGAAGGTATCCTCGCTGGCTGTGTCAAACTGGCCAACCATCAAGGCCCTTGGCTTGCGGTTTGGGAGCGCTTTTGTGAGGCTCCGCAGCGTTATCCCAACATTCCTCAGAACATTCGCAAATGCAGTCCCCCAAGTGACACTATTTTCTGGCATTCAGGCACGGACTCTTTTGATGGGTGGCCACAATGGAATGATGAGCAGGAAAAAGCATTGCGGCACGAATGTTTAGCCTTTGCTCATTTACCTGCTCATGAAGCCCGCGCAAAAATTGGAGAGCTCGAAAAGCGGCATGGCCGTCGGCGTACTTTGGTATGGGCCGAATTGGGTGAGGCTCCACTGGCCAGAGCCCTGGAACATCTGGCTGATGTTGCCGAAAAAATGTCCACAAGCCTTGCGGCTGGAACTGTGCACGACCTCTTAACCGGCTACATGCAAGTTGGTTGGCGTGTGGATGATGGTGTGCTGCATGCATTAGCCCAAGTGAGAAATGCAGCAGATATGGAGGCCGTGACTGCGGTTGTCCGATCAATTTATCTGCCCTGGGCTGAAGCATCTGCCCGTCACCTTCAAAAAGTGGTGGATGGTTCATCCTATCCTGGTGGAACGCATAAAACGGCAACAGCATCAAAGCCCAAAGCAGGCGACTGCATAGTGTTTGTTGATGGACTTCGCTTTGATGCAGCAAAAAGATTAGCAGACGTGCTGCTAAAGCATGGGTTGAATGTTACGGAAGAGCCACTATGGGCAGCCCTGCCCAGTGTCACAGCTACGGGAAAGGCTGCTGTGAGTCCCGTAGGTGCAAGTATATGCGGGACAAATGATAATTCAGATTTTGAGCCAAGTGTCGCGAGGACAGGGCAATCTTTGAAGGGGGGGCATCACCTGAAAAAATTGCTTTGCGATGCAGGGTGGACGGTTCTTGAACACTCCATGAGTGGTGACGGCCAAGGCAAAGCATGGTGTGAGTATGGGGATATTGACCACGAAGGCCATAATCGCGGCTCCAAGTTGGCAAGACACCTGGACGACCTGATAGGCGAGATAAAAAACCGCGTGATAGGGCTTTTTGCAGCAGGATGGAAGCAAGTGCATGTGGTCACGGATCACGGGTGGCTACTTATGCCAGGGGGCTTGCCCAAAATAGATTTGCCCGGATTTTTGACCGAAAATAAGTGGGGGCGTTGTGCGTCGCTGAAGCCTGGGGTCGCCTGCGAAGAAAGGCTATACCCGTGGTATTGGAACCCCGAACAACAGTTCGCGCTTGCGGACGGTGTGAGCTGCTTCAAAAAGGGCGAAGAGTACACGCACGGCGGACTGAGTCTCCAAGAATGCCTGACACTCCAGTTGGTCGTAACCTCACCTTCATCTGCGCCTACGGCGGCCATACACATTACTGACGTGGTATGGAAGGGAATGCGCTGCACCGTTGTCGTTGATGGCAATGTTTCAGCAATGTCGCTTGATATACGATTGCAGGCTGGCAATGCAGCTTCAAGCATTGTTCTGGGGATAAAACCTCTTAGAGACGATGGCACAGCCTCTGTGGTTGTTGAAGACGAAGATATGGCAGGACAACAGGCTTTTATTGTGCTCCTTGATGAAGATGGTTCTTTAGCCGCTCAGTCTGCCACTGTGGTTGGAGGAGGTGCCGTATAATGGAAATGGATCATATTGATAAGGTCGCGGCATCATTACTGGATGGCTATCTTGTGCGCAAAGACCTTGTGCGAACATTTAGTCGTCAATTTCCAGTGCCGACCTATGTTGTGGAATTTTTACTCGGTCGATACTGTGCCAGCACAAGCCAGGATGAAATTAATGAAGGCTTGGAGATAGTCCAAAGGCAACTTCAATCGCGCACGGTTAAGGCAGGCGAGGAAGAACTGTTTAAAGCCAAAGCCAGAGAAAACGGTGAGGTAAAGCTCATCGACCTTATCACTGCAAGGCTTGACGCCAAAACGGATTCTTATGTGGCCACGCTCCCCAGTTTGCGCTTGTCTGACGTGCGTATCAGCCCCGAACTGGTCAATACTCATGAACGAATGTTAACTGGCGGGTTTTATGCTGAAATTAGCCTGAGCTATGATGCGGCCATAGCGCAAGAAAGCAAGGGCAGACCTTTTGGCATAGAGTCACTACGCGAAATCCAGCTCTCAAAAAGAGACGTTCTTGACACCTTGGCCGAAGCCCGCAAGGCTTTTTCCACAGCGGAATGGAAATGTTTTCTGCTCCGCTCCATAGGCCTTGAGCCGAAGCACCTCTCCGAAAGACAGTGCAACGCCTTGCTTTTGCGTATGGTTCCTTTTGTGGAGCGCAACTACAACCTGGTTGAGCTTGGCCCAAGGGGTACAGGTAAAAGCCATTTATTTCAGCAGGTATCACCCTATGCGCATTTAATTTCCGGTGGCAAAGCCACTGTGGCCAGAATGTTTGTCAATAACGCATCGGGCCAAAGAGGTTTGGTGTGTCAGTACGATGTGGTGTGCTTTGATGAAGTTTCCGGGGTTTCATTTGACCAGAAAGATGGTGTGAACATCATGAAGGGCTACATGGAGTCTGGGGAGTTTAGTCGAGGCAAAGAAAGCATTCGAGCGGATGGCAGCATTGTTCTTGTGGGTAATTTTGACGTGGATGTGGAGCATCAACAGCGTATCGGGCATCTATTTGGCCCTATGCCCCAAGAAATGCGAGATGATACGGCCTTTATGGATCGTATTCATGCTTTTTTACCGGGGTGGGATGTACCCAAGATAAATAAAGAGCTTTTAACCGACCACTTTGGGCTTGTAAGCGACTTTTTGTCAGAGTGCTGGAGCCAGCTTCGTAATCAAAGCCGAATCAGTGTACTACAAGGGAAGGTATTTTTTGGAGGAGCTCTTTCTGGCCGCGATACAAATGCGGTCAACAAAACAGTAAGTGGTCTTATAAAACTGCTCAGCCCTGGAAATGATGAAATTTCTGAGGAGGATATGGAATGGGCTGTGCGGGTTGCGCTGGAAGCAAGAAGACGAGTTAAGGAGCAACAAAAACGCATTGGTTCAGTCGAGTTTAGGAACACGCACTTCAGCTATGTGCTGGGTACCAATGGTGTAGAGAAATTTGTATCTACCCCAGAGCTTCAAGTTGAAAACAGCATCGGCACAGACCCACTTGAACCGGGACAGGTATGGACTATTTCTCCTGGTACTGGCGATGAATACCCTGGCCTCTATCGCATAGAAATTAATGAAGGGCCTGGTTCAGGAGTGAAAATTCTTAATAAGCCTGTACCTCCTGCATTTAAAGAAAGCATGGGTTATGCTGAGCAGAACCTGTATGCCAGAGCGCTGCAATTGGTTGGAGATAAGGATCCCAGGCAACATGAATTTACGGCACAGCTCAGAGCTTTTGATGCTTCAAAATCTGGGTCAAAGATTGGCGTGGCATCACTCATAGCTTTATGCACAGCATTACTTAAAAGAAATATTCGTTCTGGCCTTATTGTTGTAGGAGAAATTAACCTTGGCGGGTCAATAGAAACTATACATAATGCCGTTTCAATTGTCGAAATTGCAATTGAAAAAGGAGCATCAGTGATATTGATGCCAGTATCATCACGCAGACAACTTTTTGACCTTTCAGATGAAATGGCAACAAAGATTGATGTTCAGTTTTATTCTGATGCAAGAGACTCTATTATTAAAGCAATAGACGATTGATGCGTAGAGTGCCTTGTTGTATTTAGTGCTTGTCATTAAGTACACATAAAAAGTCATGCCGTTGAATAATTACGGTATGACTTTTTTGTATTTATAGATCATTTATCAAAATCCTATGGCTATACAAAATACCTGTCAAAAAGCCACTGTTTGCAAGGTTTACCCCGTGCTAATGCCTGTAAGTATGTATTTTATAGACACAAAGCACGGAGGTACAGATGAGAAAATTGACTCAGACGGAGAGGCACATTGTAGGGCTACTTGCCCACGGGATACGACCTAAAAGAAATTGCGCAAGTTCTTTCTGTCTCTTATGGCACAGTTCGCTGGCATCTTGAAAATCTGCGGGCAGATTTTTTGGTGCACACCACACGCGAGCTACTGCTAAAAATAGATGCAGCACAAACTACTGAGGCAGCAAAGTCAGAAAGATTGAAGTTATCGCCTCGTGGAAAGCAGGTATTGGAGTTGTTCATGCACAGTTTTACATATCAGCAAATTGCAATGCAGTTGGGCATGAGTGTGAGTGGGGTTCGCAGACATTGCGAAAAAATGCTGTGGAAAAATGGCTGTGAATCCATGCTTTGTCTGATTGCCAAGTATAAACGGCATAGGTTTCATGAATCATGTAAGCATGAAGTGCAATCTGAACGTTGAAAACATACTGAGGTTGGCATGACACAAACTGCTTTACGGCCAGAAGATGAGTTTCGTCAGTTGCTGCTCTCCAAGCTTCCGCCAACCATAGCCCGCAAGGATGTGGAGCGGCAGCTTGGCGGCATCATTACCCCCAAAACTCTCGCCAATGCCGACTCGTCGGGAGATGGCCCGTTGGGGGCCTTCCAGGTTGGTCGGAGTGTCGTGTACCCCACAGAATCCCTTGTGAACTGGCTGATAGGTACGATGGGCGTATCAAGGTTAAAAAACAACATCAAAGAGCTTTAGGCGGCTTCAGGTTATGAACGGCAGACCGGGTGGCATCGGGTATCAAATGAGCGTAGCGCATAGTCATTGTAATAGTTCTATGCCGCATCAGTCGTTGGATGCGGTATATGTCTTCGCCATTACAAGCGAGCCAGCTCGCAAAAGTGTGGCGAAGACTGTGAAATACAATTCGTCTAGCTCTGTCATCCGGTCTGATTCCGTCATTGAGGCCAATGGAATCAGCAAGCGCTCTGAAGGCATGGGACAGGTTTGTACGCATTTCATTGCCCATGACAGGAGGAAAAACCAAGCCGGTGGCAATTCCTTTTTTCTGTTGCTTCCAGCGTTCTTTGAAAATCCCAAGTGCGGCGTCATTCAACGGCACCTTGCCTCCTGGTTTGCGGTGCGCTTCGTCGCGAACGGTGAGCATGGCATGAACCATGTCCACATCGGGCCATTCCAGGCGCTGAAGCTCACCAAGTCGCAAGCCGGTGTTCAGCGAGAGCACGATGCAATCATGCAAGTCTATGCAGGGCAGCTTTTTGGCCGCGTTTATCAGCAATTTTACTTCCTTGGCCGTCAAGAACCGTTCGCGGGCATTCTTGATAGGAGGAATTTTGACGCCACGAACAGGGTTTTGCCCACCGAAAATGGTAGTACCCTGCAACTTCGTGAGGCTTGCCTGGGTGAACGTGTAATTTATGATGCTGCGGTATTGCTTGATGGTAGACGGGGCCGCTCCGGACTCGACCAGGCTGTCAATGATGCCTTGAATATCTTCCCGTGTGATGGCAGGCAGCGGCTTTGCGCCAATGGCCGGTTTGATGATTTTATGATAGCGTTGCTCGTCTGTGAGCCAGCTTCGTTTGGAGCGTTTGGCTTCGGGCATGTAGTACCTTTCAAAAAAGTCCTGGAAGGGTATGTTGGTGACATACTCTTCAGATGCCTCTTTTTCGGCGGCAGCACGTTCGGCAGCCGCCTTTTGCCGCATTTCGGAAAGGCTCTGAGGCCCAGCACCGGTTTTTTTGTTTTCCTTGATCCCGGACAGCACCCTGAAAGCTTTTTCCGCGTTCCACTGTTCAGTGGCCCATCCCATGCCTTCTTCGATGGTACGGCCATCTTTTTTATAGCGGATGGAGTAGTAGCGGTCGGGTTGCCCGTTGCGCTGCTTCCGGGTAGAGTGCTCGTAGTAACGAACTCCGGGGTACGGTGTCTTGATTTTTGGCTTTTTCATGCCCCCACTATGCCCCCACTTTTGGGGGAAAACAAGGGCACTCCAGGGAACTTGCGATGAACTATTCTATTGAAATTACTACTCCAAGGAAGTCGGGGGAACTTCGCAATCAGATTCAGGGTCTAGTTCTCGCAAGGGAGTGGGAGTTCGAGTCTCCCCTTCGGCACCATAAGAAGATAAGGGATTACAACAGCTTGTTGTAATCCCTTTTTCGTTTACCCACGGCTTGAAATGCGCCTTTCCGGCCTTTTGACCCCCCAAATCAGACCTCCCTCAAAAGAGGGTCACAAATGGGGTCACAAGCGAGTCGATTTATGGCGCAGTCATCTTTTGTCCATCCTCTCCGTTCCGGCAAAGCTCCCAGCTTCCTTTACCTAAAGAATGGAATTTTCTACTATCGCTACAGGTTCCCTTGTTGGCTGATTGCCCACATGGGGCACACAGAAATTCGCATTAGCCTGCGCACTGGCCATCGGTCTCAAGCACTGCGCATGGCAAGAGACATACATTCACGCCTACAGCGAGCCCTTGAGATGGAAGACATGCCAACATACGAAGGACTCCAGGACCTGATACAACAGGCACTGGATGAAATTCTGAATGAACCAAACAAATGCCTGGTGACACCGGATGAAATTCGCAGGCGCTTGAACGGCTACCTTAGATTCATGCTTGATAAAGACTCACAGTCTGATGAGGGCCGACTGATTGCGCACGAGCTAGACCAGAACGGATCAATAGTATCAACGATTGGCCTCGACACCGCCATGCTTGAATCCGCCATGCAACAGCAGCACCAGCTGAATTCGTTTGACGGCATTGAGAATTGGCTCCCCACGAGCATCATGGAAATGATTGCTGAGCAGGTATTTGATCGCAGAGAGGTTGGGCACGACAATGTCATAGCCCTAGCGAAGTCATACATGGCAATGCAGGTGACATTTAAAAAAATTCAGGCGGCACGGATCCGCGGGGACTATGGGCCTGAGCAGGCGTTCTATACTGCTGAGAGCACCCCCTACCCTCGTTCAAATGCCATACCTGCTCCCGTCTCCCCATCAATTGAAATACACCAGCAGCCTTCGCTCATACTCAGCGAACTGATTGCACGATATTCATCCACACGCCTATCTGATGGCGCGTGGAAAGAGCATTCCGTCAAAGATCACCTCAGCCGTCTACAGAATATCATTGATATACTGGGCGACAAGGACGCGGCATCTGTCACCCGCGAAGAGATGCGCATGATTCGCGATACGTTGCGCAAATTGCCGCCTTCGAGAAAGAAAAGCCCAAGGTACAGGGACAAAAGCATTACCGAGCTCCTTGCAATGCCCCACCCCACAACAATTTCCGTTAAAACCATAAACATAATTGTTGAAGCCATATCAGGCATGTATGATTGGGCCATCCGTGAACAATTGTTACCATTCAACCCTGCAAAAGGCCTGAGCATCCGCGACACGCAACCTGACGTCGAAAAGCGTGATCCGCTTACCCCCGAAGACATCAAGGCTGTTTTTTTCAGCGGCGATTACAAGCCATCCTCTTTTGCCAACCAGGCTTATTACTGGGTACCGCTCATTGGCCTCTATACAGGGATGCGGCTTGAGGAAATTTGTCAGCTTCACTGTGAGGATATTTACCAAGATTCAGATGAGGTCTGGATCTTTGACATCAAGGAATCTTCAGAGGATGGTCTTAAGGACAAGATTTTAAAAAACAAAAACGCACGGCGTTTTGTACCGATACATAATGATTTGATTGAGTTGGGTTTACTGCGACTTCGAGAAAAGTTGGTTGCACATAAGGAATGCCGTCTATTCCCGGAACTCAAGAAAACACCATCGTCGCCCAAATATGGCAAGCAGGTTGGCAAAAACTTTAGCCGACTGCTGGCAAAGAAAAAAATCATGGGCACCAAGAGCTTCCACTCGCTACGCCACTCGTTCTCACAGTTTTTTAAGGTCAGAAACCTGCACAATGACATGTTCCGCCAGATTTTCGGGCACGAGATCGCAGAGCTAGCAGGTAGGCAGTATGGGGAGCGTTTCAGCGCAAAGCAATGCTTGGGCCTCATCACAATGATAAATTTTCAGGAGCAATAGTAAATGCCTTGGTACCGAATTGTGCCCAAGACTGGGAATAGAAAATACTTGGAGCTTCCGGCTGGCCCCATTAATGAACACGCTCTTGCGAACGTAAAGTTGATTTCTTGTTGGCCAACGACAATGAAACCTAGCAAAGCAACACCAGCCCGTTATTGGCAAAGTTGCCCAGTAATTTTCATAAAATCCTCTAGGGCAAAAAAAATTGATATATACACCACCATAAAACTAATCGGAGATTTTTTTCGTGTAGATCCAGTATTTTCCATTATTGAGAGTTCCAAAGGCACCTTTATAAGATTCAAAGATCTTTTAGATTTCAACCCTGACTGCCTTTCAGCTATAACTATGAAAAGAGTATTTGAACAAATACTAGTAGACACCGTCATCTACACTTTTTCAGATCTTATACCTGCATCTGTGTTCTTGGAATTAAATAAAAATTCAAATATATTAAGTTTTTATTTTAATAAAATTGATTTTTTACATGAAATCAACATCTCTGAACAAGATCTCAATCAATATATAGATGCTCGAAGAATCTACGAACTCAACAGCAACAGATACACTTATCTTAACTATCTTGGCATATCAAACCAAATATTACTTGAAAGAAACAAACATAGCGGGGAAGTTTTTCAGCATATCCACACAGCAATCCTCAGATGCCGCTACTTTAAAAACATATTTAAGCTATCTGAGAATTCATTTTACATCGATAGTGAAATAGTCAATTTCTGTTTCAGTCTTGGGCCAATAGGGACATCTTATCTCCTTGAACAAATAAAAAAAATTCTTGATTCAATTCTAGCACAACCGCTTAATGACAACATGAAAGCTTTGTACTTACCTATACAGTTGACCCTCAACAAAACTTGGGAAGTGATGTTCAACCCTAAACTGATCAAACAGCAACGATGCACACCTAATAAACCTGCATGTAAAATTTGGTGCGGTGCATTATCTCCAACCGAATTGCTTGGGCAAAAAGTTGAATACCTGTTCCCTGAAAAAAAGAATGACAAATTGGGTGCTACTGCAGAAGCATTCGTACACCAGCTATATGGAGATAGAATTTTATTTCGCAGATCTGAACTTCAAAAAAAATTCCCAAAATCTATGCGGTGCGTATATAATATCGACCTTGCGATCTCACACCTTATTGCCATAGGATACATTTCATCAACAAAAGCATTTATAAACAATTTTAAACCTGGAAAAAATGCAGAATTATTTATGATTAAATGGGATAATATAAATTTAAATTTTGCTAAACAAAAAAATTTCACATCTGATATGTTAGTTTCTCCCCCACCTCGTTTTGTAGAAACTGAAAAATTTTACTCAGAATAGTCCTCATAATAATCGAAAGAGAGTTACCTCTGAGAAGCACGGATCGTTCTTGTAAACTCGCCGATCGTGAATTGTGAGCCCTGATCAGAGTTAAAATGTGGCGCGCGAGGTGCCCCTGCCATCACTCCAGGGTAGCCTTACAGAAATCAGCATCCATGGGGTTCGACACTCGCCAGGAGAGTACCTCTCGGCTATGCCAATCCATAATCGCCTCGAAACACAAGAACCACTTCACATCAGAATGCAAGTAATACAGGCGCACTACAACTGTCTTTGATTTGTAATATATTTGTCCTCAGCAGGTACAGATACGTCTTGTGCCACGGATGCGATTGACTTGTCGCCGACCTCAGGTAGACCTCCATCAGACCCATCTTACGCATGAGTAGTCGCACTTTATATGCCCCGTGGGATGCCCTTCATCACGCAGGACGTTGCGCATTTGCCGGAAACCGAGGAACGACACCACAGGAACAATTCGTCAATGCGCTTCATGGGCCCATGCTATATGCGAGCTCGCCGATCGGCTGATAGTAGTACGTTGAGCTTGCAGCTTGAGGATTTCGCACTACCACCGAACACTAAGCACTGGGTGGCCCAAGTAGAAGATTTTGCGTCTTCGCCCGCATCTCAAATTTTGACGAAGACTGCGGTAGGCTGAAAAAATTTCTCCACAGAAAGTTGACCAGTCCCTGGATTGAACTCCTTGATGCATAGTTCCTCGCCCTAGTGGCCCTTCTAGGCCTTGCCTACAAAGCTCACCACAACCTGTCCTAGCCCGATGCATACGCTGGAAATGTTGTCAGGGCACACTCCGTACTTACGGGAAAGCTCGGGCAAATATACTGCCCCCCTCGAAAGGGATGCTCCCCTGGGCATGGCATCTGGGCGATACAGTCCTTGAACCCGGTTGTGAGCTCCCTTCTCAATTTGGATATCAAAAGCATCCTCTTGACCTTCCCCACGTCCAACTCTCCTTCTGGTCCAGTCCCCCCGAGCCACTGCTTCACATTCGCATACCAGGTCAATTCTCGTGAAAAAATTTATCAGAATACTTTTTCAAAAAATATTATCACCAATCAACCAACTAATAAATGGTTATTACGTAATAATTACGTTAATCAAGGATCTCTAGCACATCTATGTCTAAATTATTCGATATGAACAAATGACAATATTTCCAGACTAACCCCCTTCTGCTTGCACTGCAGCGTCATTGCCAAACCCATCCACACAACCGAACCCCTCCGGACTTTGCACTTTAGTTTTAAATGTCCATCGCCCAAGTTTGAAACAAAGCAGACTGAGTTTGGATACTCAACCAACAGAAAAAATGTCCTTTCTGTGGGGTATTTTCTCAACTGAAGTAGCCCCATTCCGACGACACCTATAACTGAGGAGGAGGGATGGAACCACAGGCGAATGGGGTAGAATTGCCTTTTGCTGACAGAGTTTACTAACAGCCACATGGGAACGCACACACTAGAAATTTTTCACCCTGCGGCGGAATCAGCGTTGGTGCACGGACGGGTTTGAGATTGCCTGCGACAACGATGAGCGGGGGCGCGTCATATTTACCCTAGCGGCTTGGACCGGGAAATGAGGGTTTATTCCGCCACCACTGGCGAGTACAGTGCTGACTTGGCGCAAGGCGTCATGATGGCATGCATTGAAAAACGGCTTAGGAATGCCATACATCGCAGCTAAATGATCGACCAGATGCCGAAACCTTCAGGGCGCAGCTGCCCGACTGACTTGAAGACTATACTGCAAACAGAGCCACAAGACCCTGCGGGCGCTTTCATCTAGTGCCGTTAGCCGTTCATTACGCCTGATGGAGTGTCCGGTTTAGCGGCCTCCACCAGGCTTTCCCATACTGCTGAACCATGGCTATTCAAGAAGATGTAGAAGGTACGGCACGCCCAGACTCTACGCATGCTAGCCGCCCACTGGCAAAGCAGCGAAAAATCTAGACTATAAACAATGAACTCTGTAGTAGAACCCAACCGACGTCTTTACGATTGAGTTCTAACAGAAATAAATAAACTTTGTCGCATAATATATTATGCTGAATATGTTTGTAATTGATTTTTTAAAATCACATACACACGAGCATTCTAATCCACAATTTCCCCTGTAAATAATAGTATCTTAATAATATACATGATCATTAGTTTCTAGTCACAGTAAATTAAGCAATCATGCCTATCAAGTTGTCATTAATAAAATTAAAAACATATCAATAAGCATCCCATCACACAAAAGACATTTTACACTTGGATATGCATTACCAAGATGCATATCCAAGTTATAAATTATTTAACAAGATAAATACAATGCACATTTTTAAATTTGGAGAAATACAATGCAGAATACCACAACTTCAAGTACGTATCGTGGATACACAATCAACACAGGAAAAGACAACAATCTACCATGCAATACTAAAACATTAGATCAGCTTACTGACAGTATTGAGCACATGATTTCAAATCACTCTAAGGTTCTTGCTGTAAGGCTTGATATACACTCAGAAAGAAATTCAGAAAGAACACTTACACGAAGAGATATCACACGTGTCATTGAGAATACCAAGAGAAAGATCAATACAAAGTTTAAATCTTCAAAGAATAAGCCAGACCTTAAAGCCATTGTGGCAACAGAACAAACATCAGCAGAGGCTAACCCGCATTACCATGCCGTGATATTTGCCAATGGCAATGCCATACAAAATGGATACTCAATTTATGCAGAACTTAACAAACAAGTAAAAAATAAACTTAATACAGACAACAATGGATTTGTCCATTTCTCTGAGAGTAACGGACAGGAAGGTATCATGATCGACAGGAACTCCGATGATTTTGAACAGCAGAAGAACAAAGTAGTTTATGCTGGCAGTTATCTGGCTAAAACAAGATCCAAGGAGCACAACCCTAAGTGGTCAAGGGTATCATCTTCATCCATGATAAAGAAGAATAATGACAACTGAAAATCACTGATTCTGCTAAGATTGATATACCCAATTCCATGAAGATATAGCCAACTTAGAGGCCTGTACCCTTGTTTAAATAATCATGAGCAACGATGCGATCTACGATACAGATGAGGCCCATAGCTGGACCTATGGATTGCCTCAGTGCGGCCCCATATTTCCTGACGTTGCATGACGTATAATTGATCAGGAATATTTAGGAAAAGGGTGATCTGGAAATGGACCGCAGGCTTGCGCAGACAGAGCTGGCGGTATAGTTAATAATGTAACAGTAAGTCATTCCGTAGCTCGCTCGGGGCTCACACCAAATCTTAGCTTGAAGAATTGGCCTGGCTTCCTCTGGGTCAAGCATTCATCGAGGAGACAAGCATGGATGTTTTTAGGCTCAGGGACGGTATTATCGATGATTATTCTAAATATATCAGCAGTTTCATTGAAATTTCTGACGAACGAATTAGAGAGATCGTCCAGCAAGAGCTAACGGACGGGCTCCTTTGGCCCGACCCCTTGCTCCAGCTTAATCCTGCTTTTGCTTGGGGCGGATGGATTGATGACCTCGTCTCTACGGGCACCCTCCATTCCGAATGCGCGAAAATTTTTCGGGGCGACAAGTCCGAAATCGACGGAGCTGGACGCCCGATGCGTTTGTACCAGCATCAGGTTGCTGCCATCGAAGCCGCCCGCACCGGCGACAACTATGTCCTGACCACAGGAACCGGGTCAGGAAAAAGTCTGTCATATATCGTTCCTATCGTTGACCATGTCATGCGATCCGGCTCCGGCAAGGGGATCAAGGCGATCATCGTCTACCCCATGAACGCCCTAGCCAACTCCCAGGAATTGGAACTGAAGAAATTCCTTTGCTATGGCTATGGGGATAAGCCACCAGTGACTTTTCGGCGCTATACCGGCCAAGAGGGCGAACAAGCCCGGCAGGAAATAGTGGATAACCCGCCGGACATTTTGCTGACCAACTATGTCATGCTTGAGCTGATTCTCACCCGCCCTTACGAAAAGAAGCTTGTTGAAGCGGCAAAAGGGCTCCAGTTTTTAGTTTTCGACGAGTTGCATACCTACCGTGGACGACAAGGCGCTGATGTGGCGATGCTCATCCGTAGGCTTCGTAATGCGATCACAGCTCCAGGCACTGAGAGCAACCTCCAGTGCGTTGGTACTTCCGCAACCCTGGCCGGACCAGGAACTTTTGAGGAACAGCAGAGAGAAGTTGCCCAAGTAGCTTCTAAGCTTTTTGGAACCGAGGTTATGCCTCACAGGGTGATCGTTGAAACCTTGCGAAAGGAAACGGAATGCGATGACTTTGGCTCTCAACGATTTCTGATGGCATTGCGCGAAAGCATTCTCCGAGGAAACGAGCTTGCGACTGATTTCCAAGAGTTCGTCCGCGATCCGCTATCCGTTTGGATTGAGAATTCGCTAGGCCTTGAGGAGAAGGAGTCTCGCCTGATCCGTTGCAAACCGCGCTCGCTGTCCGGGCCATCGGGTGCGGCTCAACTCTTGGCTGAAGCCACGGGGCTCAACGCAGAAGAATGCATAGTGCCTATTCAGACTGCGCTTCTGCAGGGATACAAGCTTAAGAATCCAGACACGGGAAAGCCAGCCTTCGCGTTTAAGCTGCACCAGTTTTTGAGCAAAGGGGACACTGTTTACGCGACCCCCGAACTGGAGGAGATTCGGGCAATCACGCTTCATGGCCAGCAGTTCGCACCGGACAGAGAAGAGAAGACTGTTCTCTTCCCGCTTCAATTTTGCCGCGAGTGTGGACAGGAGTACTACAGTGTCTGGCGGATTACGGACCCTGAAAAGAAGACCTCCTGGTTCTCTGCCCGTAATCCATCCGAAGCCATCCTCGCCGACGGATATGCGGGATACCTTTATATCAGTAACCGCAATCCGTGGCCAGCTGATCCTCAAGCCCAAGCCGAACGCCTCCCTGACGACTGGACCGAGGAAAAGGGCGGCAGACTTTACCCGATTAAAAGTAAAGAAAAATATCTACCGGAGAAAGTCTTCCTCCAGAAGGATGGAACGTTTTCCTTAACGTCATCTCCCGATGCTACGGTGGCGTGGTTTGTCCCGGCTCCCTTTGCATTTTGTCAGCAATGTATGGTCTCCTACGCTCCGCGAATCTCGGACTTCGCAAAGCTGGCCACTCTTGGCACGGAAGGCCGTAGCACGGCCACCACTGTTCTCTCAATGTCCACTGTACGGCATCTGAGGCAAGAAAACGAACTGAGCCCGATTGCCAGGAAGCTTCTCTGCTTTACCGACAACCGGCAAGATGCCTCGCTCCAGGCCGGTCACTTTAATGACTTCATAGAAATAGGCCTTGTGCGATCTGCTCTTTTTAACGCCATAGAGCAGGCGGGGGGGGATGGCCTGGAGCATGACGTCCTGCCCCAGAAAGTTTTCGATGCGCTTGGGTTGGGACATGAAATGAAGGCCTTTCCTGCCAGCCGCTACTCTATCGACCCAGAGGCGCAGTACGGAAAGGCTACCAATATCCGAAAGGCTTTCTGGAATGTCTTGGGGTACAGAGTTTATAGCGACTTGCGACGCGGTTGGCGAATCGTGGCCCCCAACCTTGAGCAATGCGGTCTCTTGCGCATCGATTATCTCGACTTGGATAAAATCAGCGCAGATGAAAGCCTTTGGGAAGGCAATCCAGTTTTGGTTGCAGCATCCCCTGATAAACGTCTGGAAGTTGCCAAAATGCTTTTAGATTTCATGCGCCGTCGCTTGGCCATCAAGGTGGATTATCTCAAACCAGAGTATCAAGAAAGCATTCGTCAGCAAAGCAGCCAGAACCTGATCAGCCCATGGAAAATTGACGACGACGAAAAACTGCACCATGCAGCCGTTGTGTTCCCTAGAGCGAGGAAAAAAGGGCAGAAAGAATACGGTGGAGACCTTTTTATTTCTCCAAGAAGTTCGCTTGGCGGCTGGCTGCGTAAGGCCTTTCCTGAATGGCTCCCTGCCATCAAAATGGACGATACTGGGCCTCTTATTCTCGCCCTCTTTTCCGCGCTTTCAAAGGGAGGTCTGATTGAGCCTGTCCTCTCGGACACCAGCAGTGGTGAGGGATATCAAATCCCGGCGTCTGTAATGGTCTGGAAAGCTGGCGACGGCAGTGCTTCACAGCATGATCCTCTCCGCATGCAACACTCGGGCGAGAAGGGGGGCAGGACCAACCCGTTCTTCGTCGATTTATACCGGAGCGCGGTCAAGGACGGCACCAACCTGGAAGCCAAGGAGCATACCGCCCAGGTTACAAGCGAAGAACGTGAACGGCGTGAGGACGCCTTCCGAGAGGCGCAGCTCCCAATCCTTTATTGCTCGCCCACCATGGAACTGGGAGTGGATATCGCCCAGCTGAACGCCGTGACCATGCGCAACGTTCCACCGACCCCAGCCAACTACGCCCAGCGTAGCGGCCGCGCCGGACGTTCCGGGCAACCGGCTCTGATCATCACCTACTGCGCCCAAGGCAGCTCGCACGACCAGCATTTTTTCCGCGTCCCCTCGCTCATGGTCGCCGGAGCCGTCTCCACCCCCAGGTTGGACCTGGCAAACGAAGACCTCATCCGGGCACACGTGCATGCCTTGTGGCTTTCAGAATCCGGTTTGGACCTAAGGCAGTCACTCCGTGATTTGTTAGATGTCACCGGTGACAAGCCCGCATTGTCCCTTCTGGACGGCGTAGTTGCGCATCTGGCCGATGAGTCGACTAAAGCTAGGGCTAAGATACGAGTGAAACAGATTCTCGACGGCATCTCCCATGAACTTCAAGATTGCGGCTGGTACGGGCCTACGTGGCTTGACGAAGCCATGTCCAAAATTGAACGCCAGTTCGAGGATGCGTGCGAACGCTGGCGCAGTCTGTACCGCGCTGCTGTGGAACAGAGGGACGCCCAAAACCTCATCATCAGCGACGCCAGCAGGTCTCAGAAGGATCGCGATCAGGCAAGGAGACTCAGGGCCGAGGCGGAGACACAAATCGAACTTTTGCTGCAAAGTGATTCCAAGTTCCAGTCCGACTTCTACTCGTACCGTTACTTTGCCAGCGAGGGTTTTTTGCCGGGGTACAACTTCCCGCGCCTGCCATTGTCGGCCTTCGTGCCGGGCCGCCGTGGCACACGTGGATATGACGAATACATTTCCCGTCCCAGGTTCTTGGCCATTTCCGAATTTGGTCCAGGCAGCTTCATCTATCATGAGGGCTCCAGGTACGTGATCAGCCGGGTCATGGTCGCTGTGCAGGAGGATGAAGAGCTGGCCTCAGGTAAGATTAAGCAGTGCTCCGCCTGCGGCTATATCCACCCTATTGCCCAAGGCGATGGCTTAGACATCTGCGAAATGTGCGGCGAAAGGCTCCCACACGCTTGGGACAACCTCTTCAGAATGCGCAACGTCTCCACTCGACGCCGGGATCGCATCAACTCCGACGAAGAGGAACGGACCAAATACGGCTATACACTGCGGACAGGTTTTCGATTCGCGCAGCATGGAGGGACCCCTGCCTATCGGATCGCCGAGATTCGCGGGCAGGACGGGAATCTGCAGGCAACCCTCAAATACGGGCACGGTGCCACATTGTGGAGGATCAACCTCGGATGGGCCAATCGAGCCGAGACGGCTCCTCCTGGATTCATGCTCGATTTTGACCGGGGCATGTGGACCAAGGAAGGCAGTGGTGGTGCGGATGCCGAGTTGAACGAAGCCGGGACAGGACGAACGCGACGCGTCATTCCATATGTCGAAGATCGGAAAAACTGCCTGCTTGTTGTCCCTGGCGCTCGTCTCTCACCTGACGCAGTCGTCTCGCTCCAGGCGGCGCTCAAGCAAGCGATTCAAAGGGAATATCAGCTGGAAGAGTTCGAACTGGCCTCAGAAACCCTGCCTGCTGGAACCGAACCCCAAGCGATCCTGCTCTATGAATCCGCCGAGGGTGGTGCCGGTGTTCTGCGCCGCTTGGTGGATGATCCCAAGTCCATGAAAGCGGTCGCCAAAGAAGCATTGCGGCTTTGTCATTTCAATCCTGAGACAGGCGAGGATCAGGGACGGGCAGAGCACGCCAGCGAAGACTGTGTAGTGGCCTGCTACGACTGCCTGATGAACTACGGCAACCAGCGTGTCCACCCCCAGTTGAACCGACACGCCATTAAGGATTATCTCCTGGCCCTCGCTAATGCCCAGGTCTTTTCCGCGCCGTCAAACCAGACCCGCACGGCGCATCTTGAAGTGCTCAAGAAGAAGTGCGACTCAAACCTCGAAAAAAAGTGGCTCGACCATCTGGACGATCATGGTTATGCGTTGCCAAGCCACGCTCAACATTTCGTCGAGGAGTGCAAGGCCAAGCCGGACTTCTTCTATGCCAAGGAGAAGGTGGCTGTTTACATCGACGGCCCTCATCACGAATTCCCCGAGCGCCAAGAGCGTGACCAAGTCCAGCAAGAGGCCATGGAAGACTTGGGCATCACCGTTGTCCGCTTCCAGGCCGGGGAACAATGGCTACCCATCTTGGGCAAATACCCCCACGTATTTGGGAGAAAGAAATGAACTTCGCCGTAGGCTCGCTGGTCCATGCTCGGGGCAGGGAGTGGGTGGTTCTGCCGCCCGATGATTCCGAGTGCCTGCTTCTGCGCCCCCTTGGGGGAAGCGATGATGAAATCGTCGGTATCTTGCCGAAACTTGAGGATGTCCGCCCTGCCACTTTTGAATTGCCTGACCCAACCGATCTGGGCGATGCCCGTACGTGTGGGCTATTGCGGGATGCCGTTCGTCTAGGTTTTCGGGGAACAAGTGGTCCGTTTCGATCTTTCGGGCATATTGCGGTGGAACCTCGTCCGTACCAGCTCGTACCACTGCTTATGGCCATGAAGCAGAACCCAGTTCGGCTTCTCATCGCCGACGATGTAGGCATCGGCAAAACCGTGGAAGCGGCCCTAATCGCTCGTGAGCTTCTGGACCGGGGCGAAGTCAAGCGCCTTGCCGTGCTCTGCCCTCCCCAATTGGCCGAACAGTGGCAGTCCGAACTGTCTGAAAAGTTTCACATCCATGCGGAATTGGTCCTGCCTTCCACCGTGCGCAAACTTGAGCGGGGCCTTGGCGTCGGGACCTCCCTTTTCGACGTCTATCCCTTCACAATCGTCTCTCTGGACTACATCAAATCTGACCGTCGTCGAGCCGAATTCCTGCGAACGTGCCCGGAAATGGTCATCGTGGATGAAGCCCATGCCTGTGCATCTGCCACGGGAGGAAGAGCCACGATGCAACGCTTCGGTTTGGTCAAAGATCTGTCAACTAATCCCGAACGGCACATGTTGTTCGTCTCTGCTACTCCCCACAGCGGTAAGGACGATGTGTTCCGCTCCTTGCTCTGTTTTTTGCGTCCGTCCTTCGCCAATCTGCCGGAAGACCTTTCCGGCAAGGAGCACGAGGCACACCGCAAAGCTCTGGCTGACCACTTTGTCCAGCGTAGGCGAGGCGACATTCGGGCCTACATGGAAATCGACACGCCATTTCCAGAACGCGAAACCCAAGAAATAACCTGGAAGCTGACGCCGGAAGCCAAGTCTTTGTTCGGGCGGGTCATCTCCTTGGCCCGCGAGAGTATTGAGCGCAGTCAGGATGGAACCAAGTTCCAGCAGCGCATTTCCTGGTGGTCCGCGTTGGCGTTGCTTCGCTCGATTGCGTCGAGTCCTGCCGCAGCAGCCGCCACGTTGCGCAGCCGGGCGACGGGGATGGACTCGCCTGATGACTTGGCACTGGTCGACGAAATGGGTCGCCAATCTGTGTTCGACCTGACGGACTTAGAAGGTGTGAACGGTTTGGATACCGCCCCAGGCGCAGATGATACGGACGTGCAAGCCGATCAGTCTGAGCGGGAACGATACAGGGGGCGGTTACGCCAACTGGCCAAGGACGCCGAATTGTTGTGTGGCGAAAAGGACAGCAAACTCCAGGGAATGATTCAGCTTGCCAAAAAACTTTTGAATGAAGGCTACGCTCCGATCATTTTCTGCCGTTTCATTCACACCGCCGAGTACCTTGCCGAGCATCTGCGCCCTGCCTTGAAGGGAGTAGAAATCATGGCCGTGACCGGTATGCTGCCGCCCAGTGAACGCGAATTTCGCGTTCATGAGCTTGGCAAGCATACCAAAAGGCTTCTGGTCTGCACGGACTGTCTGAGCGAAGGCATCAACCTTCAGGAGAGGTTCAACGCGGTTGTGCATTATGACCTTTCTTGGAACCCCACCCGGCACGAGCAGCGCGAAGGCCGGGTTGACCGCTTTGGTCAACCTTGTTCCAGCATCCGAGTCATCACCTATTATGGCGTGGATAACCAGATCGACGGCATCGTTCTGGACGTTCTTCTGCGCAAGCACGAAGCTATCCGCAAGGCCTTGGGCGTGTCAGTTCCCATCCCCGAAGATAGCGACAAAGTGATGCAGGCCATTCTGGAGGGCCTTCTGCTCCGAGGCAAAGAGAAGGCCGATGCGCAGCAACAACTTTTAATTCCGGGGCTCGAAAAGTACATCAAGCCCGAAGCTGATCGTCTGGCCAAGGAATGGGATATGGTGGCCACCCGCGAAGAAAAACGCTCGCGCACCTTGTTCGCTCAACAATCCATCAAGGTGGACGAGGTAGCTCACGAACTTGACGCCGCCAACGACGCCGCAGGTGATGCCGCAAGCGTGGGAACCTTCACCGTTGAAGCTCTCCGGCTTTTAGGCGCGGTTTACTCCAGGAATACCCGTCCTGATGGGCGAGCCAGCCATTCATTCTCATTTGCTGGTGTGGATTCGCGTATCAGAAATCGCCTTGACCTTCCTGACCCTCTAAATGCTGTGTTCGCTCTTCCGGTTGACGAGGGGCAGACCTATTTGGCCAGGACGCACCCCTATGTTGAGCGGCTGGCGACCGATCTCATGACAACCGCCCTCGACCCCCTAGAGAAATCCGTGGCCCGTAGGGCTGGGGCCATGCGCACCAAAGACGTTTCCATCAGGACTACCTTGCTTCTGTGTCGCTTTCGTTTTCAGCTCCAGACTCAGGGGGAGAAGCTAAACCACACTTGTTTGACCGAGGAATGCGCACTGCTTGGCTTTGTCGGCGCACCGGAGCGAGCGTCCTGGATTGATGAGGATGCGGCCAAGCGATTACTTGCCGCACAGCCAACTGGCAATATCAACCCCGATCAGGCCACAGACTTCGTGGGTAAAGTCACTGCGAACGCCGGGGAGCTGTTGCCACATATCCGATCGGTCATGCAGGAACGTGCAGCAGTTCTGCTTGATGCCCATCGCCGGGTACGCACCGCTGCCAAGGCCCGTGGCCTTCGCTATCAGGTCACACCGCAAGGGGAACCTGATATCCTTGGTGTATACGTGTACCTTCCCGAATAGAATATAGCCCAAACGCATGGTAGGCCCTTGCTCATGAGACAGCCCGAAACTCTGGATACCTCCTTCAGCACGGTTCGCACCGAAGGCGGACTTTTGCCCACCGACATTTTGGCCAAGATACTTGCCGGGGACTCAGCCCTGCCGGGCACATCCGCCGAGGCCTACCATTTGCCCAAGGGGGAGAAGCTGGGCGAGGCTATCAATAGATCCTGGAGCAGAGTTCGTTCCCTGTGGGAAAAGTTTCGCCAGCAACGCGAGATGCTGGTGCAGGGTGACACCGGGACCAGCCAGACCCGCGAAACCCTACTACTGCACCTGTTCACTGAACTGGGCTATGGACGCCTGTTAGGAGCCAAGACCGAGGACCGTACTGTGGGCGACAAGGTCTTCAGCATCTCCCACTTCTGGCATCACTCGCCCGTGCATCTCATTGGCTGCAATCTGGAATTGGATCGCAGGGCCAAGGGCGTGCGTGGCGCTGCCCAGTCCAGCCCTCATTCCATGGTTCAGGATTTTCTAAATCGCTCCGACGCCCATCTGTGGGGATTCTGCTCCAATGGGCTGTGCTTACGCATTCTGCGTGACAACAACAGCTTGAGCCGTCAGGCTTTTATTGAATTCGATCTGGAGTCCATGTTCGAAGGTGAGGTCTTTTCCGATTTCGCTCTGCTTTGGATGCTCGGTCACCAGTCTCGTGTGGAGAGCGACGAACCTGCTTCGTGCTGGCTGGAACAGTGGGCCAAATCTGCCCAGGATCAAGGCGTGCGTGCCCTTGATACTCTGCGTGGCAGCGTCCAGATGTCCATAGAGATTCTGGGGCAGGGGTTTCTGGAGAGCTACAATCCGGAGTTGAAAGAGCGTCTGCGCTCCGGGGCTCTCTCACAGCAGGATTATTTCCGCCAATTGTTGCGCATGGTCTACCGCCTCCTCTTTCTGTTTGCTGCAGAGGATCGCGGGCTATTGCACACTTCCGGAACACCAGAGCAGGCGCTCAGGCGTTTTTCCGCGTGGCACTCTACCACCCGTCTACGTCATCTGGCGGGGAAGCTTTCAGGCTCCAAGCACCACGATTTGTACGAAGGCTTGAAACTTGTCATGGGGTATCTGGGCAGGAGTGAGGGGTGTCCGGAGTTAGGACTTTCCCCTTTGGGGAGCTTTCTCTGGTCGGATGAAGCCTTGCCGGACGTGAGTCGGTGCTGCTTGTCCAACGGGCATTTGCTCCAAGCGGTTCGCGCATTGGCCTATACGGAAACCGATGGTGTGCGCCGCCCGGTCGATTACAAAAACGTCGGCGCTCGCGAGCTTGGGTCCATTTACGAATCCCTGCTGGAGCTGCATCCGAATCTGGATATTGCCTCAGGAGCCTTCAGTTTGGATACAGCTTCGGGCAATGATCGCAAGACCACGGGTAGTTACTACACCCCAACGCAGCTCATCGATAGCCTGCTCGATTCCGCGCTGGAGCCTGTAGTCCAGCAAGCGATTGCCCAAGAAGACGCTGAACGAGCGTTGTTGGAACTGAAAATCTGCGATCCCTCTTGCGGCAGCGGTCACTTTCTCATTGCTGCGGCTCACCGTCTGGCCAAGCGTTTGGCCGGTGTGCGCACCGGCGATGAGGAGCCTGGGCCGGATGCCGTGCGCAAGGCCCTGCGTGACGTCATCGGTCGTTGCATTTACGGGGTGGACGTGAACCCCATGGCCGTGGAGTTGTGCAAGGTCAGCCTCTGGTTGGAGGCTTTGGAGCCTGGAAAGCCGTTGTCCTTTTTGGATCACCACATTCGTTGCGGCAACAGCCTGATTGGCGCAACGCCTGAATTGATAGCTGGCGGTTTGCCGGACGAGGCGTTCAAGCCCATCGAAGGAGATGAAAGAGCAGCCTGCACCGCACTGAAAAAAGCCAACAAGGCGGCCCAGAAAAAAGCCAAGATGCCGCTTATCGCCCAACAGGAAAAAGAGGTCCAGGCGCGGCTACGTGTGGCCGCCACTGCCCTAGAGGCAATTCCTTCGGACAGTTTGCTAGATATTCAGACAAAGGAGAACGCCTTCCGGCAGCATGAAAGTACCGCAGAATTTCAACACAAGCGTACTCTGGCCAACGCATGGTGCGCGGCCTTCGTTATCCAGAAGTATTTTCCAGAGAAGGCGGGATATCCCGGCGTTCCGGCAGACGAGCCCTTCGGCCTTAGCCAGCGGGAATTAAACGCCTTCGCCATGGGGCAGCCGCTTGCACCTGAATTGGGGCGCGAGGTGGATAAACTTGCCGGGCAGTATCAGTTCTTTCATTGGCACTTGGCCTACCCCGAAGTGTTCGCCAAGGGTGGGTTTGATGTGATGCTGGGCAACCCTCCGTGGGAGCGGGTAAAGTTGCAGGAAAAGGAATGGTTCGCAGAGCGCATCCCGGCAATCGCAAATGCGCCGAATGCTGCTGTCCGAAAACGCATGATCGAAGCACTGAAAAAGACAGATCCCGAAATCCATCAGGCTTTATTGAGTGACTTGCGGAAAGCGGAAGGCGAAAGTCACTTTATGCGTTCAAGCTTGCGTTATCCTCTCTGTGGACGTGGAGATATCAACGTTTACACGATATTTGCGGAGGCTGCGCGAACACTTATTAACAGTACTGGCCGGCTAGGGATCGTTGTCCCAAGTGGTATTGCATCTGATGAAACGACAAAATTTTTCTTTCAGGATATCATTGACAAACGATCCCTGATAAGCCTTTTCGATTTCGAAAATAAATTACTGATTTTCCAAGACGTTGCTCCGGTTGTTAAGTTTTGCCTTTTTACCTGTGGGCACAGGGAAAAACCATCCACTGAGTTAGCCGAATTTATCTTTTTCGCACACAGCATTGATGACCTAACTGACCGAGAACGCAGATTTAATCTTTCAGATCATGACATCGCTTTGATCAACCCGAACTCCCGCACCTGCCCAATTTTCCGCAGCAAGCATGACGCCGAGTTGACTAAGGCCATTTACCGGCGCGTGCCGGTGCTCATCAAGGAAGCGCGGGACAACAAGCCAGAAGAAAACCCTTGGGGAATCAAGTTTAGCCGCATGTTCGACATGTCCAATGACTCCCACCTGTTTCATACTCGGGAACAGCTGGAGGGCGAGGGCTGGGTGCTGGAGGGGAACGTGTTTCGTAAGGAGGGAAGGGAGCACCTGCCTTTATACGAGGCAAAGCTTTTCCACCAGTTTAATCATCGGCCAAATACATTTGAAGGTATTCCTATTGAAGATCGCTTTAAAATGAAAGCACCCACGAATGCCTCTTCCTTTAATCAACTTTGCAACCCACGCTTTGCCCCCCACCCCCGATTCTGGGTGGATAGCAAAGCTGTTGACAAAGCATCCTCCTGTACAGATGCACCCAGCTGGTTTGTTGTGTTTCGTGGGATGACAAATGTCATGACCAACAGTAGAAACTCAATATATTCGGTTATACCATATTGTGGAGTTGGAAATTCCTCACCTATTTGTTATTTTGCCAAACCCAGCAATGCCTGTGTTTTTTTGTGTTCAGCGAATTCCTTTGTTTTTGACTATGTCACCCGTCAAAAACTTGCTGGCGCAAATATGAATTTTTTTATAGTCAACCAGCTTCCCATGTTACCTATCTCAAAATTCTCTGTCACGAATCCATGGGGACAACTACAGCAATCTTTAAGTCAATGGATCAAAGCTAGAGCAATAGAACTAATATACACTGCCTGGGATTTAGAAGCATTTGCAAAAGATTGTGGCTTCGACGGCCCGCCCTTCCGCTGGGACGAACCCCGTCGCTTTCTCCTGCGTTGCGAGTTGGACGCGGCCTTCTTCCACCTCTATTTGCCCTCCAATAAGGACAGCACTTGGAAGAAGGAGGAAAACGAAAACGACGCCGAACTGACCGCATTGACCAAGGCTTTTCCAACTCCTCGCCACGCAGTTGACTACATCATGGACACCTTCCCCATCGTGAAGCGCAAGGACGAGGCCGCCCACGGTGAATACCGCACCAAGCAGACAATTCTTCAGATGTACGATGCCATGCAGGAGGCCATTAGCACTGGCAAGGCCTATGAATCCCAGGTGACACCATACATTGAGATTGAATCGTCTATAGCTAAAGAAGAAAGAGAAATTTCAGAAATAATCACAGCACCAGCCTACAAGCCCAACGCTGCACAGTTCCCATACTGGGCGCGTGAAAAGCGAGTTAATCTTTGCATCACCGCACTAATGCGTGATCATCCGGGTTTGACTTTTGATGATTACTTCGACGCCATGCTGTTGGCGACATGCCCCAGGGACTGTACTGCCATCCTCCCGCAGCACCAGAGAGCGGCCTTCATACAGACACTCGCGACCACAGGTCTTGAATGGGAATTTGCTGCCACAGACAAGGTGCGCTACCATATGCTAAAGAAACATCTAACACTTCTGAATGTCAGCATTCGTGTAGATGACGGAATCTGTCGTATGCCGAACAATTTTGATTTCAGGGATGCTCCCTCGATGACCACATTGGGAAAATATCTTTTTGAGGCCCTAACTATCATACGGCAGCACGAGCAAAGTCAGAGTGCTCAGGCTTGGGCTATTACTCATGCCAATATTGTTGATATTGGGGATAAAGCAGTAGCCTAATCACGGAGGGAAAATGCCCGCCATCTGTCACTATCCGCGTCTTTTTGTAAAACGAGTTGCGTTGTACAAATCTTTTTCGCTTGGTGATCTCATTAGAGAAATCACATTTGAACGGGGTCTCAACCTCATCATTGGTGAAGATGCACAAGATGGCCTCCATAATCTTGGCGGCCACTCCGTTGGCAAAACAACATTATGCCGGTTGATTCGCCATTGCCTTGGCGAATCAACATTTGCTTCTGAAGACGACCAACAAGCTATTCGAGATAATTTCCCCTCTGGCTGGGTAGGGTGTGAGCTGGATATTGATGCGACCCCCTGGGCGGTTCTTATTCCTTTCATCCGCACGTCTAAAAATGTTCCCTTGGCTGCACGACACGAAACGCTGGTCAGTCTTTTTGACTTTGAGAAAAGCGACAACAAATATCGCCAATATATGGAGACACTTGATGCCCTTCGTCCGCCTCAAGCGGCATTCACATGGGTGCAACTCTTGGCTTGGCTTACAAGAGACCAAGAAGCTATACATGGCAATTACTGGGAGTGGCGATCATCCAACAGTGAATCTGGTACTTCTTTGCCTAAAAACTATGACAGCCGGGCTTTGCTAGTCCGAGCCGTCATGGGGCTAAAATCTGCCGAAGAAGACGACCTTCTGCGGGAAATAGCGTGTATTGAACATCATATTTCTATCCATGACAGCCAGAAAAAGGCTTATGAACAAAATCTTCAAAGCAGAGTACAGCTTGCCCTGGAAGTCTTACGTCAGCATGTAACGTTTGCCCTTCCAGAGCCTCACAAGAATGCGCAGTTGCCAGCGTTATTAATGACTCCTTTTTTTGAATCAATAAAAAAAGAAATTCAACAGGCAAGTATTGCTCACCAAGAGATTCGCAAAGCCATTTTGCATAACAAAAGCACTGAAGCATGGCTTAATGAAAAAATAGAAGAAATTCAGGCAGTCTTATCCCAAAAGCATCAAGCGGTAACTTTTCGCACTCCTGACGATGACAGGCAGGAATATTCGGCTGAAAAAGAATTTTTGGACTCCATCAAAGAGCCTATGACCTGCGTTGCTGGAATTTTGGTCACAGACTGTAAACGGGTTCAAGAATTGAGAGATACTTATGAAAAACTACTTTCTAAGCGGCAGGGGAAAATTTTACAATTCAAAACAATTGCTGAAGAGAATAGATTTAAAGATAATCTTAGAATAGTAGGCTCTTCCGGGTTTTCCGTGGGTAGCTGATCTGCTAATGTCCTTCCCGGAGGGCACCAATGAAGGATACGGACCTATATTTTCGGATTCTCGGGCTGACCGAGCCCTGGTTTGTTGAGGCTGTTGA